>ENA-UOOK01004562-UOOK01004562.1-fermentation-metagenome-genome-assembly--contig:-NODE-4562-length-14736-cov-3.459642_pt1 | contig 14736 bp, 14 predicted proteins | sample MGYA00245777_ERZ724023 | MGnify/ENA primary metagenome ERZ724023 (study PRJEB28704, sample SAMN03018312) | fermentation metagenome | biome: anthropogenic terrestrial biome; feature: soil; material...
GTAGCTGCAGTCCCTGGGAATATTTCATTTCGCCGTTCCAGCGGCGATAATAGGAGGTACCGTGATCAAAATCCAGCATCCATTCCAGATGAATGGAAACCACATCACCGATAGCACCCGAAGCAAGCAGTTCTTTTACCTTTACAAAAAAAGGCATATACCGGCAATTGAAGGTAACGATCACATCTTTGCCGGTTTCTTTCTGGGCGCGAATAATGGCGTTTGCCTTATCCGCATCGGTGGTTAAGGGCTTTTCACAAATGACGTCACAGCCCATTTCCATGGCCTTGATGACATAATCATGGTGAAATGCATCCACACAGGTCACAATCACCGTGTCCGGTTTGGATTCCCGAATCATGGTTTCAAAGTCAGTGTATACAGGAAAGTTTTCCCCCGACATCTGCACAAATTGATGGCTCCGTTTCGCGTTGGTATCGTATACACCCACGGGAATAGCCACATCGGTATAGGTTTGAACCATGGGTTTTGCATAAGAGTGGAGTCCTCTGCGGCTGGCGCCGGCGAATGCATAGCGTTTTTGCATAGAATCACCTTCTTTGGTTTATTATCATTACTATAGCGAAAAATCTATTATTTTACCATGAAAAATTTACGATTCCCGTTTTAAACTAGAATATTTTGACATAAGCTTTCATTCAAACGAGAGGAGTTTAAAAGGAACGGATGTTTATCCCTGAGAAGATTCATGGGAAATACGTGTGAATTTCTTTGACAAACATGGAACCAATATGATATTCTATTGAAAAGGAGGTAGATCATGAAACGATTCTGTTGTATACTATTGATATTCCTGTTGGCTATGGCGTCTTGCCAAACAAGCACCATCCCGCAAAATGATCAAGATAAAGACACCTTATCTCAAGATAAGGAAGATACGCAAAGCGAACAGCCCTCCATTGCCGATCCCGATAATTCCCCCGCACCCTCGGCGAAAGAACTGCGTGCCCGCAAGCTGGCAGCAGTGGGAATTCCCAGTCCCGAAGAAGAATTTCGGGGCGTATGGGTGGCGGCTACGGATATCATTGCCCTGTTATCCGGAAAAAACGACCGGGAAGCAGTGATTGCTTTGGACAAGCTGATGGACGACTGCATCGCGTATCACCTGAACACCGTGATATTTCATGTGAGGGTCAACAGCGATGCGTATTACTGCTCCACCATTTTCAAGCCTGCTGTCGCGGTGCAGGATTTGCTAAGCGGTGGATTTGATATTCTTTCTTATGCGGTGGAGGCTGCTCACAAACGGGGACTGGACATTCACGCCTGGGCGAATCCCTACCGCATCGGATCCAACAGGGAGAATGCGGTTTGTCAAGACTACATTCAATACGGCAGCTACTATTATTATATCCCCACCTCCGAAACCGCCCAGGCGTATATTGTGTCCGGCATGCAGGAAATCGTTGACCGGTATGATGTGGACGGGTTGCAGTACGACGATTACTTTTACACCGAAGGCACTGTCTCCGCCGACAAACCGGCAGATTTTGAAACCGAGTATGAAATCTACCGCGCCGGAGGCGGTACTCTTTCGGTGGCGGATTGGCGGCGGGAAGCGGTGAATTCCCTGATTCGCCGGACCTATGAGGTGGCACACAGCAAAAAAGAGTGTGTGTTCGGTATCAGTCCCGCGTATCAGGTAGAAAAAAATTATCATCAAAAATATGCGGATGTTCTTCTATGGATGGAAAAAGAGGGCTATGTGGATTATTTAATGCCCCAGATATATTTCGGGTTCGAAAACCAAACCGCCCCTTTTATCCCAACCACCCAAACATGGATGGGGTACAAAAAAGACCCTTCCGTTCGGGTGTATATCGGTCTTGCCCTGTATAAAACCGGCATGAAAAATGATTCCAATGCCGGAAGCGGCAACAGCGAATGGTTTTCCTGTCAGGATATTATGTTGCGGCAAATTTCTTACCTGCAAGAGAATAACGCTGACGGGTATTGTTTTTTCCGCTATTCCTTTTTTGATCCCAACATGACACGGGACAGCGGGTACAGCAAAGACATTGCCGCGGTTGAAGTGTTCAACTTAGTGGAACAAATGGGATAAAGAAAGCCGGCTCGGGGTGAGCCGGCTTTTGGTATTCAGAGCAGAACGACCCGATCGGGAACGATGTCGCAGACTTTTTCGCGGATCTCAATCGGGTATTTGGATTCATAATTGGAACGGATATTTTTCATGGTGTCATAGGCTTCGTTGTCCATCATGGTTTTGGCCGTGACTTTCCAGGCAATTTCTCCTTTGCCGCCATAATATAAGATATGATAACCGTAATTCTCGGTTTTTACCATACCCACATCCCCTACCCGGTGTTCTTCATAACACCAGTCGGTGATCCCTTGTGCCGTGGTGTTGAGGGAATGTTTGGTGAGATTCTCCAGCAGGCCGTTGGAATCGTCGGCAGAAGCGGATTCATCTTCGGAATAGATGGTAACCAACTCGATGAATTCTTCTTCTTTCATACCGTTTTGGCAGAGGGCGAACACGTTTTCTGCTGTTTCTTTGGCTACGTTCTCATCGGGATAATTGATAAAATCGATGAGTATGTGGCGAACGTTGACGGAATTATATTCTTCTCTTTGGGGGAGGGTTACAACCATATAGACGGTATTGCGGCCGTTTTCGGTGACCACGGTGGTTTCGTTTTCATTTTTTGCCGTTTCAAAGAGGAAGGTATCCAAAGCCGTTCCCGATTGGAATGAATACTCTTTCACCATGGTATCTGCAATCATTTTCGCTATGTTTTCTTCTGAAGGCATGTTTGCCTCGGTGTACAAAGTCGGAATATAAGTGGCCAGCCAGGTATCAAATTCTTCGGGCGATTTGGTGGCTGCCAATTCCTCTGCCAACGCTTTGTTTTCCTCATCGGTGATGCCGGAATCATAAATCGTATATGCTTTATAGGCGGCGTACTTGATCAAGTGGGCGTTCTCTTCGTAATACGTTTCCAATTCTTCATCGGTATATTCATGTACGGTATCCAAGGTCTGATAATGCTTGTCGGATAAAATTTCCAGCTCCATGGCACGGCGAATATCCTTTTGTTTGACACCCCTGCCGTATACCGAGGCAATGTATGTGTTCAACGAGACATCTTTTTCTTTGGCTTTCTGTGCCAAAGAAGCGAGTTTGTCATCTACGGATTTTTTATCTGCGTCCTCTAAGATTGTGTTGGCGGCTTTTGCCCCCTCGGCATACAGCAATATGTCTGAAACACGTGCGGTGGTTTTATCCATGAAAAAATCAAACCAGGTGATCATGGATGTATAATCCTGTTCTTTGAGAGAACGGGCGGAATCGATACCGGTATACAAAACATTGGTTTGGGCTGCCACTTCATTCTGATAGGTTTCGTAGAAATAATAAGAAAGCATAGCGGCATCCACCTCGAAATTGTCCGAGGACATGGCCACACGGTTGCGGAGAACGATACCGGTGTTCTGAATAACAGTGCGTGTTAAGGCATAAATACCCACCAACACTGCCAAAATCAGCACAGCAATGGTGGTGATGACGCCGGCTCTTTTCCATTTTGCTACGATTCTTGCCTTGCGATTTTTTTGACGGCGTTCTTCTTTCAGCTTTCGCTCTCTGGCGGAGAGTGTTTTTTTACCTTTTCCCATGGTAACCATCCTTTCGAGAAGATACTAACCTGTGATTGTGAACAATTGATAACGAGTACGTGAAAACAATGGTAAAAATCCGGGAAACTTATTTTTTCCCGTTGAAAAATGTTGCTTTGGTCACAATAATTTGGTATACTATTTAAGTACATAATACCACAGAGACTATTCGTTGCGCAAGAGAGGCGGGGGGATTTTGAAAAAAATCATACGTATCTTTATATTTTTATATCTTGTCGTTGCGCTACTATCTTGCGGAAACGATGCCAAACCCTATTACGGGACCTGGAAAACGTCGGAATGGATGGGGGAAGAGGTATATGGCTTCACCTTCGCGGAAAACAGCACGGGGGTTTACCGGGGATATTTTTCCAACGGGGAAACGGAGGAAGAACTGTTCTCCTATCCGTTTTTCTGGCGAGTATCGGGCGGAAAACTGTTCATTACCTTTGAAGAGCGGGAAGAAGAGTGCTACTACCATTCTTTGAACGAAGACGCCCTACGTATGGAAATCAGCGGAAACATGATGACCTTTTACCGTACCGAATGAAACCAGGAGAGAAAATTTTCGAAAGAAAACATAGAATAAAGGATACACCATGAATTTACTGGAAGTCGATATCAGCGACCTGTGTGAAATTTTAGGCACGGATTTGCAAAAAGGACTGACAAGTGAAGGAGCGGAAAAAAATCGCAAGGAGTTCGGTGCCAACCGTTTGTTTGAAAGCGCGATTCGATCCCCAGGAGACTTTGCCACCGGAATTTTCGGTGACATCATGGCTCTTCTTTTTATCACACTTTCCTTTTTCGCGCTCTTTCTGCAAAAAGACTTTACCGCCTTGGTATGTTTGTTTATGACCGTGGGGGGATATTTTATCTTCCAATCGGCGGCGTATATGATCACACGGCGGATCTATCGCCGCATTGACCGGGATCGGGCTATGCGGTGTAAAGTCAAGCGGGACGGGAAAATCATGACCCTGGATACCGACATGTTGGTTCCGGGCGACATTTTGCTTTTGCATCAGGGAGATATTCTTCCCTGCGATGCGCTGGTCATCAACCAATCCATGCTGCGGGTGCTGGAAACCAATGTGACGGGCACCAAAGTTGCCATGATTAAAAAAGCCCAGAGCGATATTATTCGGGGGCAAGACAGCAAACGGCCGTATTTTGAATGTATGCTGTTTGCCGGATCTATAATCACTGCAGGGCAGGCGGAAGCCTTTGTATGCAATGTCGGTAAAAACGTTTTTGACCATAAAAACGAGAACGTACGCAAATCCAATAAAGGGTATATGCCGCAAATCCATAAAACCGCCATGTTTTTTGCCCGGCAGATTTCCTTGGTTTGGATCTTGATTTGTTTTTTGATTTTCACCGTGGGCGTGGTGCTCCATCAGGACATGTTTTCCATGTTTTATCTGGCATCTGCGCTGGTGATGGCGTCGGTGGCGGAAAGTATTTCCACTTTAAGCGAGTTGGCGATTGCGGTTCAGATCGACCGGCTGTATAAAAAACAGTGTGTATTAAAAAACCCCGCATCCATCGACCGGCTATGCGACGTGAACTGTATTATCATCAACAGCGGGAAGTATTTACTGCACAATCACATTGTGCCTGATACGTATACGGTGGATGAGTGGATTTACAGTTTTGAAGAAACACCTGCCAAGGCAAAAGATTTGTTTTCTGCCTGTATGATGTCTGCCCCCGGTGGATATGCTGACGGTAACAACAGTATTTTGTACAACGGAAAAAGCATAGAACCATCCTTGATAGATGCGGCGGATACGTTAAAAATTAGCCGCAGTGGGGTTTTGAAAGATTCTTTTGTGGTATATCATCATTTTGATGTGACCACCGGCATTTCCAATGCGGTGATTTTAAAAGACCAACGGTATCATATTGTATCCCGCGGTCCTATCAATGCCATTCTTGCCCGTTGCTCTCATCGGGAGTTGGGCGGCGAAACCGTGTTTATGAACGAAACTGATCGCCTTCGCCTGCGTGATCTGGGAAAAACCATGGCGTTTTCCAGCGATCTGGTCATTGGTATTGCCACCAGAGTGGAAAAGGAGCTGCCGGAAGGCGGCGTGGATAAGGATTATGGTGATCTTATTTTCAAGGGCTTTGTGGGCTTGTATACCCCCATTCGGGTGGAAGCTGCCAAGGCAGTTAATTTGTGTGCCAAAGCGGATATCGATGTGCTTTTGATTACCGATGAATTTCCCGAAACTGCCTTTGGACTTGCCAAAAGCGTGTCCATCGTCCGCCAAGAGGATTGCCAAAGGGCCATCAGTGAGCGGGATTATTTGAAAATCGACAAAGGACTGTTTGTATCGGATTTACATCATTATAAAGTGTTTTCCCGCCTTTCCAGCCATCAAAAACAGGAAATCATCCGGTATCACAAGGATACCGGTAACATTGTGGCGGCGGTAACCCAAGGGTTGGAAGATGCCCTGCCTCAGATGGAGTCGGACATTTCCTTTGTACAGAGCAATGAACCATCGGCGGCGGTTCGCTACACAGCGGACGTGTTGATGCGCAATCATAGTTTCGAGGTCATCCCCGAATGTATCCGCTGTGCCAGAACCATTTACCATAACATTCGCCACATGCTGCAATACATTTTGATGCTACAGTTTGTTTTGGCATCGGTAACGTTCATTTCTATTTTAACCGAAGGCAAAACGGTGATGACCCCTGCCTTGCTCCTTACCTTCGGCATGGCTGTATGCCTGCCTGCGGCTTGTGCCATCGTCATGGAAAATGATCCCCGGCATACCCTGAAGCGTCCCCCCGGATATGAAGCGTTAAACCTGAACCTGGTAAATCTGTTTGCCATTCCATTCGTCTGTGGTGTATCCTGCGGCATTGTGACGGTGTTAGCCTATCGCTTGGCAGGATTATGGGGACAAGGCGGCGGGGGGCAATTGTCTGCTGCTGTAGTCACCATGTGCGCCGCCGGATATTTTGTGGTGTTGGCATTCAGGCAGGACAACAGTCTTTTTCTACACTTTGCCTTTTTCCATTCTTCCTTGACGGCAGCATTGTGTTTATGCTTTGCCGCCATATTGTTTCTGGTATATGCTTCCCCTATGAATACGTTGCTGGGGACTGCCAAGATACCCTTTGGCATCTTTATGTTGGCGTTGGGGTTGTCTTTGGTTCCCATGCTGATTTGTGAATTATTAAAATATTTTTTAAACCATATTGATTTATCCCGCAAACATGCGGCATAATAAAAATAAGTAACCATACGGGAGGATATGAACATGAAAAGCGTAACAAAAAACACCATCATCGGAGATATTTTGGATCAGGATCACGGCACTGCCAAGTTCTTTATGGAAATCGGCATGCATTGCTTAGGTTGCCCTGCATCCCGCGGTGAAACCATTGAACAAGCCTGCGCCGTTCATGGCACCGATGTCGACGAATTGATTGAAAAAATCAACGAATATTTGGCAAGCAAATAAGGATGAAGCTTTCTTCCCGCCTGTCTGCCCTTGCCCGCCTGATCAGGGCGGGCAAACGGATGGCGGACATCGGAACGGATCACGGCTATTTACCGGCATATCTTTTGGATCAAAGGATATGCCCTTTTGTCTATTGCTGTGATGTCAATCCCCTTCCGTTGAAAAGGGCAAAACAAACTTTTTTTGCCCTTGCATTGACCGATGGCGTATCCTTTGTGTTGTCCGACGGCATGACAGGGCTTGTCAGCACCGACGTGGAGGATGTGGTAATCGCCGGGATGGGGGGCGATATGATCGCTCACATTCTCGAACAAGGTTTTTCCGACGGGAAAGTCTATGAACACATCCGATTTTTGCTGCAACCCATGTCCAAAGCGGAAAAACTCCGGGATTATTTAGGCAAAAACGGTTTTTCCCGAGATGAAGAGGTTTTGGTGGAAGACGAGGGAAGAGTTTTTTTGATTTTTTGCTGTACATACGATGGGAAAGAGAGAACTATATCGGAAGAAGATGTGTATTTCGGGGCAGAACACTTGCAAAATCCTTCCTCCTTGGCGCAAAAACATCGAGAACTCTGTTGTCACCGGCTTCGAAAAGCCAAGGCGGGTAAAGAACAAGCCGGGAAGGATGCGTCCTTTGAAACAAGGATGCTATCGATAGTAAATGATATAAAAACAAGAGGCTGACGGCCTCTTGTTTTGTTTACCAATAAAACGGGAACACAGTAAATCGCCAGGTTCCGTTGATATTCTGCGCCTCATACACGTAGGAAGATAGGGTATTGGTTTCACCGTTCATATCCTCATCCCGTTCCACCACCATGGTATACGTACGGGTAGAATCGGTTTCTCTGGTCAGATACAAGGTTTCGCCCACAATGGTGATATCAGATCCCCGCGCTGCATCGACCACATACAACGCGCCATCTGTCTCCCAAAATAATCCGTCTTTGATTTCTGCACACAAAGGATCGGAAAAATAGATTTTCAGCAAGGTATCCACTTTTTCCATGGTGTCGTACGCACCGCCCGCCACTTTGGTATATATGACGGTATCCCCACCCGTTGTTTTTTTGGAATAGTCCAATTCAAAGCCGGTAACCCCCATGGCTTTCCAGGAGTAAATTTCCATGGCGTTGTAAAAAAAGGCCAGGTTTTCTTCTCCGGCAAGTTCTCCGTATGCGGGGGTGGGGTCTTGGGATTGGGTGGGGTCATGGTCCTTGTCGGGTTTGCTTTTTTTGGTGTGATCACCATGGGTATTGTCGGGATCGGTTTCTTCTTCATTCCCCCGGGAGGGAGAATCGGTAGCGTGGTTTTGGCAAGAAAGCAATACAAAGGAGAATACAATCAGGACGAAGGCAAAACAGAATCTTTTCATAGCTTCTCTCCAATATATATCATAAAAAAACAAGGCCGTCCATGAGACAACCTCGTTATGCGACAATCATTATACTCCCATGGAATTCAGTTTCTTTGCGAACTGACTCTTTTTGCGGGCAGCAGTGTTTTTGTGCAAATGACCCTGGGCGGCAGCCTGGTCAATCTTTTTCACAGCGACTTTGTAGGATTCCAAAGCATCTTCATGATTACCATCGGCAACAGCTTTGTCATATTTTTTGAAGGCAGTCTTCAGAGCAGAAACAGAACTTTGGTTTTTCAAAGTCTTTTTCTCGGAAATTTTTACGCGCTTTTTTGCAGACTTGATATTCGGCAAGAGTTTCACCTCCTTAACAGGATTCGGTTCATATCGTTACAGTTTGGTATTATACTATGTTCTTCCGGGAAATGCAAGTCCTTTTGTATGTTTCTTAAAAATATTTTTCTGATACGGTCAATACAAGGTGACAATCAGGGTGTCCTGTCGTGAAAGTATTGAGCAAGAAATGTTTTTCCGGCAACAAACGCGGCATGGGCATCGGAAAGGGCGGTTTCACAGGTGGATTTTAATTCAAAGGAAAGATTGCCCCGGTAGCCGGAGGAAGCAAGTTTGGTCATAATCGCATGCCAAGGTAAATTGCCTTGACCGGGCGGGTTATGAAAATCTTTGTGCCCGTCGTTGTCATGCATATGAATCAGCTTGAGTTTGTCCCCTAAAATGTCAATCATGCGGCAAGGGTCAATGGTAGGATTTTCACTTTCGTGAATCAGGTTTGCATGACCGATGTCCAGGCATGCCACTGCCAAATTGGTACCCAAAATATTGATATATGCCAGCATTTCTTCGGCGGAAGAGCAAACCGTGGAACAAATCACGCCGTTTTCATCGGCATTGAACATGTTTTCCACCGCCAGTTTGACCCCATACTCTTGTAAAACCGGTTTCATTTGTTTGAAAAGAGCCGCGTTGATCTTTTGGGCTTCTTTTGCCCCTTTGCCCCGAATACATTTGCGGGGAATGGCGGGATGAATCACAATGTAGGGGCATTCCAAATAGGCAGTGGCTTGAATATCTTTCAAAATGATCTGAAATTGTTCCTTTTCTCCCTGAGCCGTGGAGGTAAAAGGCGTGGGAATATGGGCGTGGGTTTGGTCAAAAGAGATGCCAAGAGCGTTTCCGTACTCTTTTAGAGAGAGAAAATACTCTCGGTATTGTGTATCATGCATGGTATATAAGGGGCAATTGGCAGGATAGGCATATAACGTATAGTCCACGGCGGTATATCCGAGCTCGCTTATTTTTTGGAGGGCGGCTCTGTCTCCGTGTATATGCACCAGATCCAATGTGTTTACGGAAAGCTTCATGGGTAATACTCCATGTTCTGCGTCATAGTTGTGGGTGCGCAGACATATATTTTTTACAGGTTACCGGATTGATTTCATCAGAATCTTCTGAATATATGATAAGCTCAAACACGTTTTTTATGCGTTCGAGCGAACGATCGAAGGTAAACCATGTATGGAAATATGAAAGAGGACGGTATCTCCTTTTCATTCGAAACATTTATCTATAGGCAGGTAAATGATGTAGAGTGGTTTTATTGATTGTTGACAATATGTTCTTTGCAGGAAGCGCAAACATACCCTCTTTTCACCAAGATTAAATCTTCAGTTTCGCCGCAGATGGCACAGGAATGAGTGGTTTTAGTCAACTTGATGGCATTTCCTTCCAGCACGATATCCAGGTAATCATTTTCATTCAATTTAAGTGCCCGGCGCATGTCCTTAGGCAAAACAATCCTGCCCAAGGCATCAATCTGACGACTATTGCCCAATGTTTTCATTTCATCATACTCCTTCTTTTTTTGAGGGGCTATATTTGAATCCCCTTTGGTAGCCACCATTGTAACATGGAAAAAGACAAAAGTCAACAGAAAAAACCAGTAAACTCCTAATGTTATTGTAAATTAATGGTAAACATAGACTTGAAAATGTTGAATTGTGGGGGAAAATGCACATGATCGGTAGGATTTTTAGTGTTTTAGTGATCGTTGCCGTGGTGTGCGGCAGTATCACGGGGAATATTGCCGCGGTTGGAAAAGCCGTGGTCACCGGCGCATCCCAAGCGGTGGAACTGACCCTGGGTTTGATGGGTATGATGGTGTTGTGGAGCGGAATCTTGGGTGTGTTTGAAGAGGCGGGTGGTGTGCAATATCTATCCAAATGGCTGTCACCATTGATTCGTATTTTGTTCCCTTCCTGCCTAGACAGATCGGGCGCCCGGGAAAAGATATCCGCCAACATATCGGCTAATTTTTTAGGATTGGGCAATGCGGCTACCCCCATGGGGATTGCCGCCATGCAAGCGTTATCGCAAGGAGACGTTGCCACGGGAGATACCATTATGCTGGCGGTCATGAACACGGTTCCCTTTCAATTGCTGCCCACCACGTTGTTTGCCTTGCGGAGTATGGCAGGATCCGATCAGCCCTATGTCATTTTAGTCCCTGTTTGGATCTGTTCTGTTTCCACATTGACGTTTGCGGTTCTGGTCAATAAACTGTTTTCCCGACTCATAAAACAGAAGGGCACATGATGAATACCCTGGCTGCTTATGGGGTACCGGTTGTGTTGGTCATTGCCGCTTTGTTGTTATTCTGTGATCAGCGTCCTTTGATGGAGGGATTTTTCACAGGGGCAAAACGGGGATTTTCCACGTCGGTTTCATTGCTGCCCACCCTGGTGTTGTTGCTCTGCGGCATTGCCATGCTACGGGCCTCGGGCTTTCTAGACATCGTAGCTGTTTGGCTGGCGAAACCTCTTGCCTGTTTGGGAGTTCCCGGCGAATTGCTTCCTTTGTTTTTAATCCGCCCCTTATCGGGAAGCGGTTCCACTGCCATGACCAGTGAATTGTTTTCCGCTGTATCGCCGGACAGTCAAGCCGGTTTGATCGCCTCTATCATGTTAGGGTCCAGCGACACCATGTTATATACCCTTTCCGTGTATTTCGGAGGAGCCGGTATCAAGAAAACCCGCTATGCTCTTCCTGCTGCCATACTGACCCAGATTTTTTGTGTGGGCATGTCCTGTTTTCTGGTATCCCTCTTTTGGGATTGACAAGGTAAGTGCGGTCGTGTAAAATAAGAGTATCAAGCAAAGGAGTGTGTTCATGAAGGAAGTACAGGTGTATACCGACGGTGCTTGTTCCGGCAATCCCGGCCCCGGCGGTTGGGGTGCGATTCTCCATTATCAGGGGAATGAGCGGGAGTTGTCGGGGGGCGAAAAAGAGACCACCAACAACCGCATGGAACTCACCGCAGCCATCAAGGGATTGGCGGCGTTGAAGGAATCCTGTATCGTGGATTTATACAGTGACTCCAAATATCTGGTGGATGCCATTTCCCTGGGCTGGATGGAAAAATGGCGGAAAAACAACTGGAAAAAACCCGACGGGAATTCGGCGTTGAATGTGGATTTATGGAAAGAGCTTATCATACAATTGCAGCGGCATCAGGTGAAGCTCCATTGGATCAAGGGGCATGCTGGACATCCGAAAAATGAGCGCTGTGATATGCTGGCAACCTCCGAAATTAAAAAATATAAAATATAACGACCATACAAAAGAGTCGCACCGTTGTGCGACTCTTGTCATTTTGGTTTATGTTTTCTTTTTGCCACATGCAAAGATGACGAGTCCGATCAGGATAACCGTACCCAGACCCCACCATATCCCTGAGGAGATGGTTTCAAGCATGCCCAAAAGCCGTATGGATGAGTTTTTTTTGTACTCCGAATCATTGGTTTTGTTCGGGGAGTTTTGTCCGGGTTTTGGCGAAGAGGGGTTGTCTTTACCGGGGTTGGAATCCACCGACGTTGGATCTTTGTCATCCGGATCGTTGCCGGGATCGTTTCCGTCCCCATTTTCGTTTTGCCCGGGATCCACCGGTGGGGGCGGATCGGTCACTGTGATGGTAAAGGTTGTGCTGAAATCTCCATATCGAACCGTAACGACTTTTTTGCCCACCGTTGAAAAATCAATGAAATCTACCGTAAATCCGGAAGTGATCACCGATGTGGTATTGTTGTCATAGGTCAATTCCAGTTGCAGTCCTTTTGTATGCAAGGCTTTATCTTCGGTGGTATAGGTGCGTTTATTCGGTGCTTTTTTCAAGGACATGCCATTAAAAAGAGTGTAAGCGGTGGCTTTCATGACGGGGTAGTTGAAGATTTTGCTGTTGGTTCCGGATAAATCTCCGTCTTGCACATGGGAAGCGGAAAATGCCATTTGGGAAAAGGAGGCTGATGGCAGGGAGGAAGATCCTACCAGGAAGAAATCGTTCTGCACCCCGGAGGCCTGATCGTTCCAGGTGGCGTCCACGGCATACCATTGGTTGTCCTCCATTTGTACTAGGTTCCACATGTGTCTTTCGGGGGAGGCATGGGGAGAAGAGAAGCTGTTTCCCGTAACAAGGAGGCAGGGAATGCCCGCTTCGTCACAGAGAAGCTTGATGGCTTTGGAATACGCCTCGCAGACCGATTTTCGCCCCGCTTCAAAGACACTGAGGGCATCGTATGCCATGGGATCGTTGAAATTTCGGTCATAGTCTGCCAAAGAACACACATAATTGTGGATGGATATCAGCCGGGTATAGCGGTTAGATCCGCCCGGTTTGAATTCTTTGATATGGTTGGACAATTTGTTCACCCAAGCCGAACGGTTGTTTTGATAGGCTTCCTTGATGACCACTTTCATGATAACGGTGTCGATGGCCAAAATATATTTGCCCTGTTCATTGCGGGAGGATTCGGCCGAAACGGTAAATCCACAGGAGGGATCCCCGGGGGAGTCACTGGTCAGATCCAAAAAGAAAACGGAAGGACAATCCGCAAGGAGCGCATCCAGCGCGGCTTGCAGGGAGGGAAGCAAAGTATCCATCATGGCACTGACGATTTGCATTCCCTGCTGTTCGTTGGGTAGCGTGTCATATTCGCCGGAGCGGAGGGGTTCCTGGAGGGGAATGCCCAGTTCGGCAGGAATGGAGGCGCTGTGAACAAAAGCGTTCTTCAGATAAACAAACAGGTACTTTTCCTTCGAGGAGAGTTGTTGATAAAAATGGGATTGGTTTGCCTCTGCAGAAACAGATAAAAGCGGAATCAAATAAGCAATCATAAAGCCGGTTGTTAAAACCAGAGCAATCAAACGGAACATTTTTTTCATGCAGGACACCACCTTTACTCCATCCAGTATATCATATGCACGTAGGTTCGACAATGGGAAAGAAAGAAAACCCGCGGAAAAACCACGAGTTTTCGATTCACTTCCTTCCCTCTGCCAAGATACATGCAACAATAGATTGATCGTATTATAACCAATGCCCCCTAGATATGGAAGCAGCAAGAGAAAAGCAAAACGCACCCCGGTTGGAATGCGTTTCTATGAAATTCTTGGGTGAAAATCTTAAATAGGACCCCTGCAATTTCACGCAACGAGCATGAATTCCCTTACACCATCAGTATAATATGGCGTCCTGTCTTTGTCAATGGGCTTTTCACATTTTTTTGTGTCACTTTTTTGAGCAAACAGAAAACCGCCCAACCATAAGGTGAGCGGTTTGTGTTGAAAATCCACTATCTCTTGGAGTTATCGAGAGTTAATAAGTACTCATTTTATATAGTCCGTTGAGGAGAGTTATAAAGAGCATAAACGGAAAGAGGAATATCCAGAAGAATACCTTTAATACTTTCATAATACAACCTCACTTCTCTATATGGAGCAGTCTCATCATTTCTCTCTGTGTTTCGTTCTCCTGCTCTGCTATAAAATCTACAAAAGGTTTGCTGTCTCCTATTGTCTGATATTTGCGGATATATCCGTTATAATCCAGCTTGTAAATCGGCGGAACAATTACAGGCAAATATCCCTTTTGAATGAGGGCAAGATTACAAAGCAATCGAGCCGTTCTGCCGTTACCGTCAATAAACGGATGAATGGTTACAAATTTCAGATGGAGTAGAGCGGCAAATTCAACAGGATGGTATTTGTCCCGCTCGGATTTTATCCACTGCTCAAGAGCGGCCATTTTTTCGGGCAGTTCCTCCGGCAGAGGAAAAACATAATCTGTACCCGATACAAAGATAGGCTGTTTTCTAAATACTCCGGCGTTTTCGCTGTCTATACCCTGATAAAAAAGACGGTGTAACATCAGAATGTTATTAAG
>ENA-UOOK01004563-UOOK01004563.1-fermentation-metagenome-genome-assembly--contig:-NODE-4563-length-14732-cov-2.713225_pt1 | contig 14732 bp, 6 predicted proteins | sample MGYA00245777_ERZ724023 | MGnify/ENA primary metagenome ERZ724023 (study PRJEB28704, sample SAMN03018312) | fermentation metagenome | biome: anthropogenic terrestrial biome; feature: soil; material...
GACATCAAAGAAGAGCTCAATTCAAAACTTGCTGAATTTTCCATTCCCAGCGATAACCTTGAAGAAGTATTTGAGAACCGCGAGCAAATTGAAATTGCAAGATATTATGAGCATCTTCCCAAACCCATTCAGGAACAAAAGACCGTATGGAAGCTTGGGTAATCGGTTGTTCATTGCTAAACATATAGTAAGGTTTATAACCACATATTTGAGGGTGATCCATGTGCTTTTTCACATATACCGGCATTTCTTCGGTCATGGGAACCATCAATAACCCCTTGGATTTCGGAGCTTTATTTAACTGATCAATCAAAAAATCATTAGCCAATTCTATGTCACACCCGGTAACCGGATATGGCATAAACAATCCCCCCTCAGGTTTGAACCCGAATACCGATGCCATACATTGTTGCCAAGTATCGATTCCCGTTACTTCGGGACATTCAGACAAAAAGGTTGATAAAGGCGGGTTAAAGTTGCTTGTCTTAAAGATGTGAGCATGTGCATCAAAGACAGACCCGGGTAAGAAGCCCGTTAGTTCGTCAAGTATCGCCTTATTATGAGATGTTGTACTATCCACAGGAGAAAAGTTGCATATTTTATCCAATGTATTCTGTCCTTTCATGTTATTGATCCGTAATATCTTTAGAAAATCCGTTTAGCAAATTGCGAAACGGATTTTCTAATTAATGTGACACAATCATGATAATTTTTGTAATTATTCGAGTCCACTGTAATATTTGAAGGTTTTTATATCATCGCTGTTCCAGATTTCCACCCAATCCTCCAAACCTGCGGCATAAATTTGTTCAATGTATTGTTCCCACTCGGTGTCTATATTAGCAATTTGTCCATCCCAGACTCTTGCGTTAAAATCATCACGAACAGCAACAATCTGATCAATGGTTTCTTCTCTTAATGCCTTGAACTCCTCATATTTATCACTCGGCATTGTAAACGGGTCATACAGTTTGTCAGGTCTGATCCATAAATCTTCATTATACCAACCGCCATGTTTTTCCCAGTAATCGATAAACTGTACATGATGAGCATCAAAATTGAATACAGCTTTTAAATTGTTCATAAAATTAACGTTACCGAACTGACCGAAAGTCTTGGTACCTTTTCCCGCATACTTTGCCGGAATTTTCTCTGCATCAGTTAAAATAAGCGGACTGTTAAATGGTTCAGCGTACCATGTATAATGAACTCCCTCAATCCCCCATTTGTATCTCATCCAATCATCTCCAAAGTAAGAATACTCCAAAAGTTGGAAAAGCCTTATTAATTTTTCATCAGATATGTTACCGATGGTATAATTCATACTACTCCAATTGAACGCTTGATAAGGAGCATATTTTCCTTCACCTGCAACAGGAGTGATTACAAAAGTGGCTTCCGGATCTACATTAAGCAAAATGGCTGCCGGAGGCCATTGATCACCGTCTCCGTATCCTAAGCCTAAAACTCTTGGAGCACCAAGGGTATTCATGAATCCGGTCTTTCCGGTATTCCATATGGCTCTTAATTCCAAATGGTATGCATCCACTCCGGGGATCCATCTCATATAGCCTTTATCCAGCATTTCATTTAAAAACAGAAGGTTGTCTTTATAGGGTGTGTATGCATAATATGGTACATAATCTCCGGTTACAGGATCTTTGTAAAAGTGGCTACCATTCATATCAAATCCGAACATATTGTAAGAAATATATCGGTCATATGCAGAGTTGGCAAATGCTGAACCATATGTATCATCAACTCCATTTCCATCCGGATCATCTTCCGTGAATGCCCTCAGGATCTCCTTTACTTCCTCTATGGAAAACTGTGTCGTTGAATAGAACATCCTGTTATTCCATTCATCAGGTCTTACGACACTGATCATCGGTTCAAGATTCTCAAATTCGTAACCAAGCGCTTCCATCCAATCAAGTCTCAACATTGGAACCCAACCACTCATATATGCCATGGGGGTATACATTGCCAAACCATAGTATTCATCTTCTTTCCCTTCAACGAGATTGAATTTAAATCCTAAAGGTTCATTAGCCAACAAATTGTAGTAGCTAGGATAGTATTCCTGAATCATCTTTAGTGGTATGGTTCTGCCTAATCCGTTATCATACAAGTATTTACCGGTTGTATAATAAAAACCATAATCCGGAACATCTCCGGCTGCAAGCATCATTTGCACCTGCTCCATATTGTTGGAATCAATCAATACATTCCACATCTGCAAATCAATATTGAATTTCTCCTCCAGCTCTACTTCATCCCATCTTCCTTCTTCATACAAATGAGATGAATAGGTTCCGACCAACCAAGTGATTTCCATTTTTTCTGCAAACGGATTTTCAATCTTGGCTGTTTCAGTTGCCTTTGTTGTTGCTGCTGTCGTTGTCTGTGCCTTTTTTGTAGTAACTTCAGAAGTTACACCCTTTGTTGTTTGAGCGGTTGTTGTTGTAATATCCGGGTCTTGAGTTTCAGTCTGTGCAGAACATGCAGCAGTGCTTATGAAAACAAACACAAGCATGAAAATAAACAATCTTTTTGTCAACATACCATAATACCTCCTTAATTTTTGCGTCTATTCGCCGCTATGCCATTACTTATACTTCTTTCTAGCATAATTATATGTGCTAAATCATAGTTATAAAATGGTATTGTAAGACTAATTTGTTAAACCTATGTCCGGTTTTAATAATATCCAGATTTCTGGGCTAGAATATTTCATTTCCAGATTTTTTCATATATAATGGATTCAAGACCATTCATTTTAAAGAAGGTGATCATATGATAAGCAATGATATAACGCAATTTAAAGATATGGAAATATGCGTCGACATCGGAAGGATACGTTTTTTTATTATGTTGGACAGTAACTTTTTTAATGAAAAACATATCTTATCTTTTCTTCGACACAAGCATGGCGTATTTGAAATCTTTTTTATTAAGAATGGCAAAGGGAAAATGACGATACGAAACCAAGAGCATGATTTGAAGAAAAATCATATCTACTTTGTAAACAAAGGATCCTTTCATAAACAGTTGTCCACCAATACCATTGAAGGTTACTCTTTTCAACTTCGTTACGAAGTTTTCGAGACAACCGAGCACCGAACCCAAAGTGGTGAAAGCGAACAGTTTCTTGAAAAAATAAAAGGTTTGGACGATTTCATACTCGAAGACAAGTATGATAATTGTAGTATCATTAAAAGGATCCATCAGGAAATGGCTGATCAAAGTTTTGGATTTTACACAAAAATTCAGACATACTTTACACAAATCATTATCAATATATTACGCTTATGTTACCCGAAAAACGGAAACAAAAAAGTGCTTGCCAAAAAAAATGTTGATCAATCCAGAACTGAAATCATTGATAACTTTATTTATGATAATTTTAATACGAATTGCTATTCATATGATCTTGCTAATTTATTGGGAGTTAGTGAACGACAATTAAACAGGATCTTAAAAGAAGAATATAATACAGGTTTCAAACAAAAAATGTTGGAAATGCGAATGGAAGTCGCTATGGACTATCTGCTTCATACTGATTTTAACATTGATCAAATCAGTGAAATGGTTGGATACAACGAACCATCCAATTTTAATGCAATTTTTAAAAAGAAAATGGGCATTCCTCCCGGGCAGTATCGTAAATGTCATGTTGAAAAAGATGGAAGCAAATTGAATGAAAGGAGTATGTGAATGACACTGTTGAATATACCGTTTCCGAACTTGCCAACTATTTGGGGACATGTCCGGCGATGAGGGCGTTGCAATCATTGTCAATAATTCATTCGACAAAGAAGGAATTTTCTTGGAGCTGTTTAAATCTTTCGATTTATCAGATGACTTTTCACCAAGTTTACAAGTGGTTAAGATAATTGATTAATATTAATATCATTTTTGAAAGGGGTTAAAAACATATGCCGTGTGATCAAAGTTCAACCTGTTTATATGCAGGTGTTGCAAAGCGTGACATCAGCAGTCATGCCCAAAACGTCAGTGTAAACGATCCTTTATACTTGAAAGTTTTGGTTTTGGATGACGGAATGAAAAAGGTAGCCGTCATAGCAATGGATACAGTTGCTATTGGCGGGCCTTATGATGTAAAAGATGACTTTTTAGAAAGATTAAAAACTCTTGTCAAGCAGGAATTCGGTATTCTTGATGTAATGTTGAATGCAACCCATTCACATACAGTAATGCCCATGTTATGCGATGATCGCGAACAACTTCAAAAAGCCATTGAAGCCGTCAGGGAAGCATGCAGCGATATGGTTCCGGTCAAAATAGGATCAGGAACAGGATACGAAGACTCCATTATGATTAATCGAACTCTTCGATTAAAAAACGGAAGTCATTGGACCATACGACAAGCCAACCCTTGCCCGCCTGATCATGAAGTCGAAAGCTTAGGCCCTGTGGATCCCCAAATCGGAATACTTCGAGTGGACAGGTTGGACGGAAGTTCATTGGCAGTCGTATACACTTTTTCCTGTCATCCCTTACTAGGTGTTCCGGACGGAAGCATAACAGCTAATTTTCCAGGTTTTGCATCTAAAGTAATTGAAGAAAACTACAATACAACAGCGATATTTTTACAAGGAACCGGAGGAGATGTAACGGAAGTTTTATATAAGGATATCACCCGACCTATGGATAGTAAACCGGTAGGGCAAACATTGGGACTTAGCACATTGAAAGCTTTGAAAGATATTCCTACAGGAAATGTTACCATGAACCATATCACCGAATCCGTCCAATTTCCCCGCAGAACGGATATACCTATGCGGATCGAAAATTTACAATATGAGCGAAACATTCTATTAAAATCATTGATAAATACAAGTTTGAACTTTAGGTCTTTTCTCCCCCTCTACATTAAATATGCGTTAAACCCTGATTATCCCTCTGATTATTCTTACCGGTATATGCATGAAGAAGCAAGAGGGGTAAGGGAACTTCGTAGGTTGGATCAACTCAATAAACAAAGAATTGATAAGTATCTTAACAATATAACCATCATGGAAAAACTGGCAAGAATAGAAAACAATATTTCTACATTGGAAACATATTTAAAACTAAACGAAGAGTCCGGTGAAGATACCATATCAGCTGAAATCCACGGCATTCGAATAGGAGATTTTGTTATGGTAACTTCTCCTACTGAAACCTTGGTGGAAGTCGGTTTGAACATTAGAAAAAGTTCACCCTACGAAAAGACATATGTCATTTCGCCTTCGAATGGTTATATGCAATATGGTGCTCCGGAATCCTATTATGACAAAGGTGGGTATGAGGTGACAGAATGCATGCTCGGATCAGGTTGGCAAAAGATTTATGAAGAAAAAGCCATGGAGATCATAGGAAGGTTATAAAAAAGCGGCAGATCATCTGCCGCTTTTTTTATAATTTCTTTTAAACTTTTTAATATTCTTCTCTTTTTCCGAATTCGGCATCTTCCACCCATTCGTTTGCTCTGTTCACCAACTCGATTAAACCGTCAAATAAATCGTAATGCTCTTTTTCTTGCTTGATCAAGTAATCAAAAACTTTCTTTTCTTCCGAATCAGTAGCTTTGTTATACTTTTTAGTATATAAATCAATACTCTTTTGCTCGTTCTTCAAAGCTTCCCTGTAGGCATCAAGCTGAGCCGGTACATCAGTAGTTTCAACTTTAAAGGCCTTACCGAGCTTGAATATTTTTTGTGCACCGGTTAGCGCCGTACTGTCCTTTAATTCGTAAGGTAATCCTTTTAGCTTGCTTTCCAATATTTTTGCATGGTTCACTTCTTCATCCGCAAGAGCTCTGAATACCACTTTCAAGCCTTCATCTTTACTTAATTCAGCTTGTTTCAAGTAATAGTCCCTGCCTTCGTACTCCAATAGAATTGCAAATTGCAAACCGTTCATGATTAGTACCTCCTCATATTTTAAGTTGTGTTTTGATCCTCTCAATAGCTTTTTCGGTATTTTCTCTGCTGCCAAATGCAGTCAAGCGGAAATAACCCTGTCCGCAGGGTCCGAATCCCACTCCGGGTGTACCGACAATGTTCACTTCCTTTAGTAACTTGTCAAAAAATTGCCACGAATCCATTCCGGCAGGAGTCTTTAGCCAGATATAGGGAGCATTAATACCACCGAAAACGGTAAGACCGGTTTCAATCAACCCTTCCCGAATGATAGCGGCATTAGTCATATAGTAGTCGATTATAGCTTTTATTTGCTCTTGCCCTTCCTTGGTATAAACAGCTGCAGCACCTTTTTGAATAATATAAGGTGTACCGTTGAATTTTGTAGTTTGCCTTCTGTTCCACAGTTTGTTCAAAGACACCGGCTTGTTGTTCTCATCATATCCCATAACCGTTTTTGGAACAACAGTGAATGCGCAACGGGTTCCTGTAAAACCTGCATTTTTGGAAAAGCTTCTAAATTCGATCGCAACATCTTTAGCACCTTCTATTTCATAAATGCTGTGAGGTACATCCTCTTGTGTAATATAGGCTTCATAGGCTGCATCATACAGGATCACCGCTTGGTTTTCCCTTGCATAATCCACCCACATTTTTAATTGATCCTTGGTCAGCGTCATTCCGGTAGGATTGTTGGGGTAACACAAATAGATGATGTCAACCTTTTTCTCCGGTAATTCCGGTTGAAAATTGTTTTCCGCTGTGCAGGGCAAATAAACAATATTACTCCATTTTCCATCCCCCCCGAGGGTTCCGGACCTTCCTGCCATAACATTAGTATCCACATAAACAGGGTAAACAGGGTCTGTTACAGCGATGGTATTATCAATTCCGAAGATTTCCTGGAAGTTACCGGTATCGCTTTTAGAGCCGTCACTTATGAACACTTCATCGGTACCAAGTGTGATTCCTCTGGACATATAATCAAATTCAATCACTTTTTCAATTAAGAATTCATATCCTTGCTCCGGACCATAACCTCTGAATGTTTCAGCCTTGCCCATTTCATCCGTTGCTTTGTGTAATTCTTCAATGACTTTACCCGGCAAGGGCTTGGTCACGTCCCCGATACCCAGTTTAATGACTTGTGCATTGGGGTTTTGAGTTGTGTACTCTTTTACTCTACGAGCTATTTCCGAAAACAAATAACTTCCCGGTAGTTTTAAATAATTTTGATTAATCTTAGCCATATATTTCTCCCTCTATATTTTACTTATATCGATTTCACCGTGATAAACCTCAGTGGCAGGACCGGTCATAAACACACGGTTGGTTGTTTCATCCCATTCAATGGTTAAGGTTCCTCCTAATAAAATCACATCGGATTTTCGCTCACTGAACTTGTTTAAAACAGATGCAACCAAAACAGCACATGCACCGGTGCATGTGCTGTTTTGGTTGCATCTGTTTTAAACAAGTTCAGTGAGCGAAAATCCGATGTGATTTTATTAGGAGGAACCTTAACCATTGAATGGGATGAAACAACCAACCGTGTGTTTATGACCGGTCCTGCCACTGAGGTTTATCACGGTGAAATCGATATAAGTAAAATATAGAGGGAGAAATATATGGCTAAGATTAATCAAAATTATTTAAAACTACCGGGAAGTTATTTGTTTTCGGAAATAGCTCGTAGAGTAAAAGAGTACACAACTCAAAACCCCAATGCACAAGTCATTAAACTGGGTATCGGGGACGTGACCAAGCCCTTGCCGGGTAAAGTCATTGAAGAATTACACAAAGCAACGGATGAAATGGGCAAGGCTGAAACATTCAGAGGTTATGGTCCGGAGCAAGGATATGAATTCTTAATTGAAAAAGTGATTGAATTTGATTATATGTCCAGAGGAATCACACTTGGTACCGATGAAGTGTTCATAAGTGACGGCTCTAAAAGCGATACCGGTAACTTCCAGGAAATCTTCGGAATTGATAATACCATCGCTGTAACAGACCCTGTTTACCCTGTTTATGTGGATACTAATGTTATGGCAGGAAGGTCCGGAACCCTCGGGGGGGATGGAAAATGGAGTAATATTGTTTATTTGCCCTGCACAGCGGAAAACAATTTTCAACCGGAATTACCGGAGAAAAAGGTTGACATCATCTATTTGTGTTACCCCAACAATCCTACCGGAATGACGCTGACCAAGGATCAATTAAAAATGTGGGTGGATTATGCAAGGGAAAACCAAGCGGTGATCCTGTATGATGCAGCCTATGAAGCCTATATTACACAAGAGGATGTACCTCACAGCATTTATGAAATAGAAGGTGCTAAAGATGTTGCGATCGAATTTAGAAGCTTTTCCAAAAATGCAGGTTTTACAGGAACCCGTTGCGCATTCACTGTTGTTCCAAAAACGGTTATGGGATATGATGAGAACAACAAGCCGGTGTCTTTGAACAAACTGTGGAACAGAAGGCAAACTACAAAATTCAACGGTACACCTTATATTATTCAAAAAGGTGCTGCAGCTGTTTATACCAAGGAAGGGCAAGAGCAAATAAAAGCTATAATCGACTACTATATGACTAATGCCGCTATCATTCGGGAAGGGTTGATTGAAACCGGTCTTACCGTTTTCGGTGGTATTAATGCTCCCTATATCTGGCTAAAGACTCCTGCCGGAATGGATTCGTGGCAATTTTTTGACAAGTTACTAAAGGAAGTGAACATTGTCGGTACACCCGGAGTGGGATTCGGACCCTGCGGACAGGGTTATTTCCGCTTGACTGCATTTGGCAGCAGAGAAAATACCGAAAAAGCTATTGAGAGGATCAAAACACAACTTAAAATATGAGGAGGTACTAATCATGAACGGTTTGCAATTTGCAATTCTATTGGAGTACGAAGGCAGGGACTATTACTTGAAACAAGCTGAATTAAGTAAAGATGAAGGCTTGAAAGTGGTATTCAGAGCTCTTGCGGATGAAGAAGTGAACCATGCAAAAATATTGGAAAGCAAGCTAAAAGGATTACCTTACGAATTAAAGGACAGTACGGCGCTAACCGGTGCACAAAAAATATTCAAGCTCGGTAAGGCCTTTAAAGTTGAAACTACTGATGTACCGGCTCAGCTTGATGCCTACAGGGAAGCTTTGAAGAACGAGCAAAAGAGTATTGATTTATATACTAAAAAGTATAACAAAGCTACTGATTCGGAAGAAAAGAAAGTTTTTGATTACTTGATCAAGCAAGAAAAAGAGCATTACGATTTATTTGACGGTTTAATCGAGTTGGTGAACAGAGCAAACGAATGGGTGGAAGATGCCGAATTCGGAAAAAGAGAAGAATATTAAAAAGTTTAAAAGAAATTATAAAAAAAGCGGCAGATGATCTGCCGCTTTTTTATAACCTTCCTATGATCTCCATGGCTTTTTCTTCATAAATCTTTTGCCAACCTGATCCGAGCATGCATTCTGTCACCTCATACCCACCTTTGTCATAATAGGATTCCGGAGCACCATATTGCATATAACCATTCGAAGGCGAAATGACATATGTCTTTTCGTAGGGTGAACTTTTTCTAATGTTCAAACCGACTTCCACCAAGGTTTCAGTAGGAGAAGTTACCATAACAAAATCTCCTATTCGAATGCCGTGGATTTCAGCTGATATGGTATCTTCACCGGACTCTTCGTTTAGTTTTAAATATGTTTCCAATGTAGAAATATTGTTTTCTATTCTTGCCAGTTTTTCCATGATGGTTATATTGTTAAGATACTTATCAATTCTTTGTTTATTGAGTTGATCCAACCTACGAAGTTCCCTTACCCCTCTTGCTTCTTCATGCATATACCGGTAAGAATAATCAGAGGGATAATCAGGGTTTAACGCATATTTAATGTAGAGGGGGAGAAAAGACCTAAAGTTCAAACTTGTATTTATCAATGATTTTAATAGAATGTTTCGCTCATATTGTAAATTTTCGATCCGCATAGGTATATCCGTTCTGCGGGGAAATTGGACGGATTCGGTGATATGGTTCATGGTAACATTTCCTGTAGGAATATCTTTCAAAGCTTTCAATGTGCTAAGTCCCAATGTTTGCCCTACCGGTTTACTATCCATAGGTCGGGTGATATCCTTATATAAAACTTCCGTTACATCTCCTCCGGTTCCTTGTAAAAATATCGCTGTTGTATTGTAGTTTTCTTCAATTACTTTAGATGCAAAACCTGGAAAATTAGCTGTTATGCTTCCGTCCGGAACACCTAGTAAGGGATGACAGGAAAAAGTGTATACGACTGCCAATGAACTTCCGTCCAACCTGTCCACTCGAAGTATTCCGATTTGGGGATCCACAGGGCCTAAGCTTTCGACTTCATGATCAGGCGGGCAAGGGTTGGCTTGTCGTATGGTCCAATGACTTCCGTTTTTTAATCGAAGAGTTCGATTAATCATAATGGAGTCTTCGTATCCTGTTCCTGATCCTATTTTGACCGGAACCATATCGCTGCATGCTTCCCTGACGGCTTCAATGGCTTTTTGAAGTTGTTCGCGATCATCGCATAACATGGGCATTACTGTATGTGAATGGGTTGCATTCAACATTACATCAAGAATACCGAATTCCTGCTTGACAAGAGTTTTTAATCTTTCTAAAAAGTCATCTTTTACATCATAAGGCCCGCCAATAGCAACTGTATCCATTGCTATGACGGCTACCTTTTTCATTCCGTCATCCAAAACCAAAACTTTCAAGTATAAAGGATCGTTTACACTGACGTTTTGGGCATGACTGCTGATGTCACGCTTTGCAACACCTGCATATAAACAGGTTGAACTTTGATCACACGGCATATGTTTTTAACCCCTTTCAAAAATGATATTAATATTAATCAATTATCTTAACCACTTGTAAACTTGGTGAAAAGTCATCTGATAAATCGAAAGATTTAAACAGCTCCAAGAAAATTCCTTCTTTGTCGAATGAATTATTGACAATGATTGCAACGCCCTCATCGCCGGACATGTCCCCAAATAGTTGGCAAGTTCGGAAACGGTATATTCAACAGTGTCATTCACATACTCCTTTCATTCAATTTGCTTCCATCTTTTTCAACATGACATTTACGATACTGCCCGGGAGGAATGCCCATTTTCTTTTTAAAAATTGCATTAAAATTGGATGGTTCGTTGTATCCAACCATTTCACTGATTTGATCAATGTTAAAATCAGTATGAAGCAGATAGTCCATAGCGACTTCCATTCGCATTTCCAACATTTTTTGTTTGAAACCTGTATTATATTCTTCTTTTAAGATCCTGTTTAATTGTCGTTCACTAACTCCCAATAAATTAGCAAGATCATATGAATAGCAATTCGTATTAAAATTATCATAAATAAAGTTATCAATGATTTCAGTTCTGGATTGATCAACATTTTTTTTGGCAAGCACTTTTTTGTTTCCGTTTTTCGGGTAACATAAGCGTAATATATTGATAATGATTTGTGTAAAGTATGTCTGAATTTTTGTGTAAAATCCAAAACTTTGATCAGCCATTTCCTGATGGATCCTTTTAATGATACTACAATTATCATACTTGTCTTCGAGTATGAAATCGTCCAAACCTTTTATTTTTTCAAGAAACTGTTCGCTTTCACCACTTTGGGTTCGGTGCTCGGTTGTCTCGAAAACTTCGTAACGAAGTTGAAAAGAGTAACCTTCAATGGTATTGGTGGACAACTGTTTATGAAAGGATCCTTTGTTTACAAAGTAGATATGATTTTTCTTCAAATCATGCTCTTGGTTTCGTATCGTCATTTTCCCTTTGCCATTCTTAATAAAAAAGATTTCAAATACGCCATGCTTGTGTCGAAGAAAAGATAAGATATGTTTTTCATTAAAAAAGTTACTGTCCAACATAATAAAAAAACGTATCCTTCCGATGTCGACGCATATTTCCATATCTTTAAATTGCGTTATATCATTGCTTATCATATGATCACCTTCTTTAAAATGAATGGTCTTGAATCCATTATATATGAAAAAATCTGGAAATGAAATATTCTAGCCCAGAAATCTGGATATTATTAAAACCGGACATAGGTTTAACAAATTAGTCTTACAATACCATTTTATAACTATGATTTAGCACATATAATTATGCTAGAAAGAAGTATAAGTAATGGCATAGCGGCGAATAGACGCAAAAATTAAGGAGGTATTATGGTATGTTGACAAAAAGATTGTTTATTTTCATGCTTGTGTTTGTTTTCATAAGCACTGCTGCATGTTCTGCACAGACTGAAACTCAAGACCCGGATATTACAACAACAACCGCTCAAACAACAAAGGGTGTAACTTCTGAAGTTACTACAAAAAAGGCACAGACAACGACAGCAGCAACAACAAAGGCAACTGAAACAGCCAAGATTGAAAATCCGTTTGCAGAAAAAATGGAAATCACTTGGTTGGTCGGAACCTATTCATCTCATTTGTATGAAGAAGGAAGATGGGATGAAGTAGAGCTGGAGGAGAAATTCAATATTGATTTGCAGATGTGGAATGTATTGATTGATTCCAACAATATGGAGCAGGTGCAAATGATGCTTGCAGCCGGAGATGTTCCGGATTATGGTTTTTATTATACAACCGGTAAATACTTGTATGATAACGGATTAGGCAGAACCATACCACTAAAGATGATTCAGGAATACTATCCTAGCTACTACAATTTGTTGGCTAATGAACCTTTAGGATTTAAATTCAATCTCGTTGAAGGGAAAGAAGATGAATACTATGGTTTGGCAATGTATACCCCCATGGCATATATGAGTGGTTGGGTTCCAATGTTGAGACTTGATTGGATGGAAGCGCTTGGTTACGAATTTGAGAATCTTGAACCGATGATCAGTGTCGTAAGACCTGATGAATGGAATAACAGGATGTTCTATTCAACGACACAGTTTTCCATAGAGGAAGTAAAGGAGATCCTGAGGGCATTCACGGAAGATGATCCGGATGGAAATGGAGTTGATGATACATATGGTTCAGCATTTGCCAACTCTGCATATGACCGATATATTTCTTACAATATGTTCGGATTTGATATGAATGGTAGCCACTTTTACAAAGATCCTGTAACCGGAGATTATGTACCATATTATGCATACACACCCTATAAAGACAACCTTCTGTTTTTAAATGAAATGCTGGATAAAGGCTATATGAGATGGATCCCCGGAGTGGATGCATACCATTTGGAATTAAGAGCCATATGGAATACCGGAAAGACCGGATTCATGAATACCCTTGGTGCTCCAAGAGTTTTAGGCTTAGGATACGGAGACGGTGATCAATGGCCTCCGGCAGCCATTTTGCTTAATGTAGATCCGGAAGCCACTTTTGTAATCACTCCTGTTGCAGGTGAAGGAAAATATGCTCCTTATCAAGCGTTCAATTGGAGTAGTATGAATTATACCATCGGTAACATATCTGATGAAAAATTAATAAGGCTTTTCCAACTTTTGGAGTATTCTTACTTTGGAGATGATTGGATGAGATACAAATGGGGGATTGAGGGAGTTCATTATACATGGTACGCTGAACCATTTAACAGTCCGCTTATTTTAACTGATGCAGAGAAAATTCCGGCAAAGTATGCGGGAAAAGGTACCAAGACTTTCGGTCAGTTCGGTAACGTTAATTTTATGAACAATTTAAAAGCTGTATTCAATTTTGATGCTCATCATGTACAGTTTATCGATTACTGGGAAAAACATGGCGGTTGGTATAATGAAGATTTATGGATCAGACCTGACAAACTGTATGACCCGTTTACAATGCCGAGTGATAAATATGAGGAGTTCAAGGCATTAAGAGAAGAAACCATTGATCAGATTGTTGCTGTTCGTGATGATTTTAACGCAAGAGTCTGGGATGGACAAATTGCTAATATAGACACCGAGTGGGAACAATACATTGAACAAATTTATGCCGCAGGTTTGGAGGATTGGGTGGAAATCTGGAACAGCGATGATATAAAAACCTTCAAATATTACAGTGGACTCGAATAATTACAAAAATTATCATGATTGTGTCACATTAATTAGAAAATCCGTTTCGCAATTTGCTAAACGGATTTTCTAAAGATATTACGGATCAATAACATGAAAGGACAGAATACATTGGATAAAATATGCAACTTTTCTCCTGTGGATAGTACAACATCTCATAATAAGGCGATACTTGACGAACTAACGGGCTTCTTACCCGGGTCTGTCTTTGATGCACATGCTCACATCTTTAAGACAAGCAACTTTAACCCGCCTTTATCAACCTTTTTGTCTGAATGTCCCGAAGTAACGGGAATCGATACTTGGCAACAATGTATGGCATCGGTATTCGGGTTCAAACCTGAGGGGGGATTGTTTATGCCATATCCGGTTACCGGGTGTGACATAGAATTGGCTAATGATTTTTTGATTGATCAGTTAAATAAAGCTCCGAAATCCAAGGGGTTATTGATGGTTCCCATGACCGAAGAAATGCCGGTATATGTGAAAAAGCACATGGATCACCCTCAAATATGTGGTTATAAACCTTACTATATGTTTAGCAATGAACAACCGATTACCCAAGCTTCCATACGGTCTTTTGTTCCTGAATGGGTTTGGGAAGATGCTCATAATATCTTGCAATTTCAATTTGCTCGCGGTTCTCAAATACTTCTTCAAGGTTATCGCTGGGAATGGAAAATTCAGCAAGTTTTGAATTGAGCTCTTCTTTGATGTC
>ENA-UOOK01004564-UOOK01004564.1-fermentation-metagenome-genome-assembly--contig:-NODE-4564-length-14723-cov-24.372852_pt1 | contig 14723 bp, 13 predicted proteins | sample MGYA00245777_ERZ724023 | MGnify/ENA primary metagenome ERZ724023 (study PRJEB28704, sample SAMN03018312) | fermentation metagenome | biome: anthropogenic terrestrial biome; feature: soil...
TCTGCAAAAGTATCTTCCACGCTATTTTGCTCCAATCCGAAATCCCGGCAGAGATAGGCAAATGCAGCGTGTCCCGTCACAAAGCTCTTCTTCTCCACAGACTGGAATTTTTCATCATACTCTTTGTAAAGGTCCTCCAGCTGCGAAACAAAATCGTTGCAGTTCTTCTCATAATCGTCCTTATTGGCCGGATCCGCCTGGACAAGCGCGTCTTTGATATTTTTTACCTCGAGCTCGGCTCCTTTCAAGCTTAGCCAGATATGCGGGTCATATTGCCCGTGTTCCTCAATTTCTTCAGGCTCCGTATTCTTGATCGCGTCGGCGCCCTTGGATGCTTCCACTGTAATCAGTTCCGCATTATTGGCGGCGGTGATTGCCTCCTCTACCCAAGCTTCCATACCGAGTCCGCTGTATACAAAAACCTTAGCCGTACTGAGAGCGGCAAGATCCTGCGCCTTTGGTTCAAAATCATGCGGTTCCGTACCATCGGGTATCATCGTCGAGATCTCCACCTTATCCTTCCCAACGGCCTCAACAAACTCCTTCATCGCATTAAAGGTTACGGAAACCTTGATCTTGCTTTCTTCCGGCCCATTTGTCTGAGCGGTGCTGCCGGCCGGAGTCCCCTCCGGCTGACCTGCCGGATTATTGTTACTGCCGCACGCAGAAAAACTCACAACGGTAATCAGGCATAGCAGCATTACAGCCCATTTTTTTATCATTTTTATCAACCTCCAGAATTCTACTTGCAAATGCTTCTCATTTGCATTTATAATATTATCATAGTGCGAAAGGATATTTTTGTCAAGTGCAAGGATATGCATTTGCTATAAAAATAATGGAAGGTTCGCAGTGAGGAAGGGTGTTGCTCATGATTAAAGCGGAAAAATTGTTTTTTTCCTATACAGGTTCGCCGCCGTATGTGCTGGACGGCATCGATCTGGAAATACACGACGGCGAGTATGTCTCGGTGGTGGGTGAAAACGGCAGCGGTAAAAGCACGCTGATGCGGCTGATATTGAAATTCATAAAGCCGACTGGCGGCAGCATCGTGTCACAGGCAAAAAGGATCGGATATGTCCCGCAAAAAAGTGATTTCTCCAACTCGAATTTCCCTATTACGGTGTATGAGGCGCTGAATTCTTACCGTAAATTATTGAAGCTAAAAAGCAAAGGCGTAATTGCGGAAAGCCTTGAGCAGGTTGGAATGTCCGGGTTTTCGGGTGCGTTGATGGGAACTCTCTCCGGCGGTCAGAGCCAAAAAATACTGATTGCGAGAGCATTGATGGGGAACCCTGATCTGCTTATTCTTGACGAACCCTCCACCGGAGTGGATATGAACAGTCAGAAGGAAATTTATAGCTTTTTAAAGAAAATAAACCAGGAAAACGGCATTACGATTATTTCCGTTGAGCACAATCTGGACGCCGCCATTTCAAATTCAACGCTGATTTACCATCTGACGGGCGGACGGGGCCATCTCTGCACCCCCCGGCAATACGCCGGCGAATTCCTGGAAAGCAGAGGAAAGGATGATCGACATGCTTAATTATAGCTTTATGCAAAACGCGGTTTTCGTTTCCGTATTTATTTCGATTTTATGCCCCTGCATCGGCATTTTTCTGGTGCTTCGCCGCTACTCTATGATAGGGGACACGCTGTCCCACGCCTCGCTGGCCGGCGTAGCAATCGGACTGATGTCCAATCAGAATCCCATCCTGGGCGCCTTCGTCTTTACCTCCATCTGCGGCGCGCTGATTGAATTTCTGCGCAGCTATTTCAAAAAGTATACCGATCTGATCCTTACCATTGTGCTTTCTCTGAGCGTAGGCACCGCTATTACCATCATCAGCTCCGGGAAACTCCATGCCAACGCGGATTCCTTCATGTTCGGGAGCATCCTGACCGTGACGCGGTTCGATATGATCATGGTGCTGGTCCTCAGCGCGGTTTCAGTTTTGACCTTGATTTTTCTATACCATCCGATGATTTATATCGCATATGACGAGGAGGCCGCCAAGGTGGCGGGCGTCAAAGTCAGGCTGATCAATTACGTTTTTTCCATCCTCGTGGCCTCCGCCATATCCGTGTCTATAAGGATCGTAGGCGTGCTGGTGCTCAGTTCCATGATCGCCCTTCCTGTCGCCACGGCGCTGCAGCTTGGAAAGGGATTTAAGCTCACGCTGATATTATCGATTGTTTTCAGCGTTATAGACATCATGTCGGGGCTGTTTATTTCGTATTATCTCAATGTCGCCCCCGGCGGATTCACAGCTCTCATTTCCGTTGCCGTCCTTGTTCTGGTATTGATTGCAAAAAAGCTGAGTTTCAGCATAAGCATCGTCCGAGGCAAGTGACAATCAGGTTTCCTCAAAACACTTGACTCCCTGGAATTGGCATTGTATAATGAACGCAAATGCGAATAATATGCATTTGCGCGCCGTCTTTTTGAATAATTGAATGAGGTGAATAATAAAATGAAAGAGGACGGGAACTCCGCCTGGATTTCTACCGTCTACCGTATACTGGAGCTGTTCGTTAAAAAGGGCGTGGTAATTAAAACCAACGTTATGAATAATGAAATGGCCGTGTATGAACTTAATCGTTTCAAGCATAAACATTATGCTGTCTGCATGAATTGTGCCACAAGATCATAACAATGGATAATTGCCCGATGGAGAAATTTATTCCGAAAATTGAGGATAAGGACTTTCATGTGGTAGGTCACAATTTAGAAATATACGGCTATTGCGGCCAATGTTCCGGTAAATAAGCATATATCATACTTGGGTATGTACCGACATATTATCAATTGAAGGAGGGTGCTGATGGCGGCAGAGATATACGTTGTTTCGGGTTTTTTAGGGGCGGGGAAAACGACGCTGATTCAGAAGTTGCTCAGAGAGGCGTTCAGCCAGAAAAAAGTCGTCCTCATTGAAAATGATTTCGGTGAAATAAGCGTTGACGCCGCTCTCCTTAAATCCGGCAGCATTGAAGTTAAAGAACTGAATTCCGGCTGTATCTGCTGCAGCCTGGCGGGGGATTTTGTGAGAGCCCTGCAGGAGCTTTTGGAGCGCTTTCACCCGGATATAATTATCATTGAACCGTCCGGTGTGGGGAGGCTTTCGGATATTATAAAAGCCTGCCTGGATCCGCGCATTCTCCCACTGGCGGAAGTGAAGGCTAAAATTACGGTGGTAGACGTAAAACGCTGCCAAATGTATCTTGACAACTTTGGCGAATTTTTTGAAGACCAAATTGAAAAGGCCGATGTTATCCTGCTCAGCCGTACCGGGAATTTCCCCGGCAAGGTAAATGATGCCTATGAAATGGTTAAAAACCTGAATGGACACGCGGTAACTTTTTCAAAGCCTTGGGAGCAAATTAAGGCTGCAGAAATTATAGCTCCGGGATCTGAGCCTGGTGGATGTACAGATCATTGCGGCTTGCCCGGGTGCGGATGTGAAAACCATGACGAGCATGGCCTAGGCCACGATTGCCATTGCCATCCCGTTAACCTGGCGGAAGACATATTTGACACCATCACTATCCGGACCAAGCGAGTATTCAGCATTGAGGAGCTGGAGATGCGGGTATTGAATATGGAGCGCCAAGCCAAGGGAACTATCCTTCGGGCCAAAGGCATCGTCCGCGGCGTCGATGGCTATATAAATCTGCAATATCTTCCCGGAGATATCTGCATCACCAATTGCGCCGCCCACGGCGATATGGTGTGCATCATAGGCCGGAATCTGAATCGACAGGAGCTTTGTACCCTCTTGGGCGGAGAGTGATATTGTGGCGTTACCCGTTTATGTTGTTACCGGCTTTCTGGATGCCGGGAAAACGACATTTCTGAATAAGCTGCTGAACCGGCGTGACTGGCGCGAGACCAGGATAATCGTCGTCCAGTTTGAAACGGGTGAGGAGGAGTTCCATAGCCGCTATGATAACTGTGAGCATATCGCGTTTCCGAAAAAGATTTTGGAGCAGCAATCCCAGCAGATAGTGGAGCAAATCCGCGACCGCATACTAAGCGGGGAATTCGATGAGATTTGGATTGAGTGGAACGGTGTCGTCCCCTTTTCCCAGTTGCAGGCTTTGCTTTTGCATCCGCCCCTGCGCAGCCTGTGCCAGATCCAAAAAGTGATGCACATCGCGGACGCGATGAATATAGAAAATCTGCTGGGCCGGACGGGAAATGCTTTACCTGAGCAGATCGCCAGCAGCGATTTTGCCGTGGTGCGCAATGATGGATATTCGGCCAAGGCTTACAGCCGGGTTCGACGTCTCCTGCGAGGAATAAACCCCGGCGTTAAAATATATCAGGTAAATAGCGATCTTTATAAACAGCTTTTTGAAAAGAAAGAGCGCCCGGTCAAAAATTTTTTTCGCATAATCGTCTTGCTGATCATCCTTTATTTGATGGTCAAGCCGGTTTTAGAGATGCTGCAGATCCCGGTCAATACAATCGTCAACGTATTTCTGGGGATCATTCTGCAAGCCTTTCCGTTTTTGCTGATCGGCGTACTGCTTTCATCGGCAATTCAGATCTTTATCCCGCAAAGCGCTGTTGAACGCCGATTTCCTAAAACCATGGGCCTAGGAATGCTGGTGGCGATTATAGGCGGCTTCTGCTTTCCGGTTTGCGACTGCGCTTCCATTCCCGTTTTCAGAAGTTTGGTCAGAAAGGGCATCCCACTGGCGGCAGCCGTTACTTTTATGGCAGCGGCGCCGGTAATCAATCCGGTAGTCATTTTGTCCACCTACTACGCGTTTGGCGGCAATTGGGCGATTGTGGCGGGGCGCGTGGTCTTTGGCATTATAGCCGCCGTTATTATCGGGCTTACCTTTGTCGTTTGGGCGCCCCGGGGAAATGTATTGTCCGGAGGAGTACTCGACCGGCTTATGTGCAGTTGCGGTTGTTATCAGGATGCCGAATCAATCACCACTTTCAGGGAGAAGGCCGACTTGTTCATGCGTCATTCACAAGCGGAGTTTTTCAGTGTCGGAAAATATTTAGTGATCGGCACTTTTATCGCTTCCCTTTTTCAGGTCCTGGGAACCGGCATATTCACCGCTGCCCAGAGTGGCGCACAATTGGCGGTTTCTATTTTGATTATGATGGCGATGGCGTTTTCTTTATCCCTTTGCTCCTCCTCTGACGCCGCTGTAGCGCGCAGCTTCGCCAGCCAATTCCCACTGGGGGCGATTATGGGCTTCATGATATTTGGACCGATGATGGACATCAAAAACGTAATGATGCTTTCGGCGGGCTTTTCCAGGCCTTTTATCGTCAGGCTGTTATTCACGGCATTTATCGTATGCTTTGCCGTAGTCTTTATAGTTTTCGGTGGAGGAGGAACATGATATGCAGGCGAAGGCCAAAGCGTTTAATCCTCAGATTTTCCTGGAATTACTATGCTATTCGGTTTTTGCGGGCTTGATGCTTTATTTGCTGGACAGTGGGAAATACCTTTCCTATGTTACCCCCAGAATGGAACCTTATCTTTACTTTACGGCAATCGTTATGGGGATATGGGTTTTTATAGGGCTAGGCAGGCTGTTTCAGCCGCAGCATAAAATGCGCTCCGCTCATTGCTATGTGCTGGCGATTCCTATTTTGCTGCTGTTGCTTCCTCACAGCCCTCTGAGTACTTCTGATTTTTCCGCCAGCAACGGCGGGAGCGCTCTCTCCGGCCCGAATTCGTATAGTCCGGCTCCAAAGCAGGCTCCGTCAGCCGATTCCGGCTCTGACGATTCTGCTCCGGGCAGCACCGACCCTGCGGAAGATTTCTCCTCTGCAGCACCGGAATATACGGCTGATCTGCCCGGGTTAGATGTAAAGAACCAAAAAATCACCGTAGCCAATGATGATTTCAGCATATGGCTTTCAGAAATATACATGAATATGGAGAAATACAAAGGCTACACTGTCGTGATGACCGGCTTTGTCTTTAAAGACCATGAAATGATTGAACAAGATGAATTTGTACCCGCCCGTCTTATGATGTCGTGCTGCGTTGCAGACTTAGCGCCGGCCGGGTTGCTCTGTAAATATGATAAGGCTTCCGAGCTTAAAGCGGAGTCATGGGTAACGGTCGAGGGCACTCTTTCTATAGGGCAATATGAATATGACGGCGTGCAATATGACGAACCGCAGATTAATGTAAGAAAAATTATGCCTGCCGAGGCGGTGGAAGGCTATGTCTATCCCTATTGACCCCTATGGCCCGCAAGTGCTGTCTTCCTGAGCCAACCTCTTTTAATCAGTCTTTTTTTGTTTTAATATTAGCAGTAAAGTATTTTGCTTACTATAGATCTATCAAATACAGGAATATAGGGAGAAAAAATGCTGGAAATAATTAATAATTCTACTGACCCGTATTTTAATCTGGCTCTGGAAGATTATCTGCTTAACCGGGAAGATATCACCGAGGATATCTTTCTGCTCTGGCAGAATCGCCCGGTAGTAGTGGTCGGCAGGAACCAGAATACGGTGGAAGAAATAAACCAGGAATTTATCCGCAGCCGGAACGTGGAGGTGGTGCGGCGGATATCGGGAGGGGGCGCGGTTTATCATGACCTGGGGAACCTCAATTTTACCTTTATTGCCCATGAAGAGCCGGGCCTCAGCCTGGATTTTGCCCGTTATACCGCTCCGGTTATTGAAGCGCTTGCGATCATCGGCATTAAGGCCGAGAATCAGGGGCGCAATGATATCACCATCCAGGGCCGGAAATTTTCCGGCAATGCCCAGTGCCGGCTGCACGGGCGGGTCATGCATCATGGTACCATTCTCTTTGCCAGCGACCTGGAAGATATGCAGCAGGCTCTTAATGTCGACCCCGGCAAGATAATTTCCAAAGGGGTTAAATCGGTAAGGAGCAGAGTAACCAATATCAGTGAGCATCTGGCTGCGCCTTTGACTATGGCCGAATTCAAGGACATTCTCAGCCAGGCCATCAATAAAGACAGAAAATACCGGGAATTGAGCCCTGACGAGCGGTCGGCGGTGGAATCGCTGCGGGACAATAAGTTTCGCCGCTGGGAATGGGTATACGGCTTTTCACCGCCGTTTAATGTACGCAGATCTCAGCGCTTCGACTGGGGCAACATTGACTTCCGTTTTGAGGTTAAAAGGGGACTGGTGAAGGAATGCAAAATTTATGGCGATTTTTTTGCCAGCCGGGATGTAACCATTATTGAGCGGCAGCTTATCGGCTTACGCTATCAGAGCGAGGATATGCGTAAGGCTCTGGAATCCCAGGATCTTGCTTCCTTTATTCCTGCAGCCCAGCCGGATGAGATCATTGACCTGCTTTTACGAGGTTAAATATGGATATGCAGCTTTTGCAGGGTCGCACTTGGTGGTTGGATTTTCCCAGTGCGGTCGGCGTTTACGTTTTTCCTGACCATACCTGCTTACTGATTGACAGTGGGGCCAGTGAGGCTTTTGGCCGGCGGATACACAGGATAATGGATAAACGCGGTTATACGGTGCGGGCTTTATTCAATACCCATGCCCATGCAGACCATTGCGGCGGCAATCATTACCTGCAGGAGGCGACCGGTTGTCAAATCTATGCTTCTCCGCTGGAAGCCGTTTTCATGGAAAATCCCATACTGATACCCTATGGCCTCTATTCGGCCAGCCCGGTGAAGGCGCTGCAAAACAAGTTCCTTATGCCTCAGGCTTGCCGGGTGGATGCCCGGGTGGAGGCAGGGGAGCTCTTCATAAATGGGAGCGGATTTAAAGTGCTGGAGCTTCCCGGCCATAGTCTGGGCCACTTGGGTCTGATTACCCCTGACGGAGTCCTGTTCGCCGGCGACAGTCTTATAAGTAAAGATAAGCTGAGTAAATTCCCTTTTCTTTATCTGGCCGACGTGGAAAAACAATTGGATACCCTCAAGCGCTTGCGGGATATTAACAGCGGGAAGGTATTTTTAACCCATGGCGGTCTGCAGGACGATATTCCTGACTTGATTGCCGCTAACTGCAGGATGCTGACGGAGGTGCTTGAATGTGTCCGCGGACTTATAAATCAGCCCCGAACCCGGGAGGAAATGTTTCCTCTGCTGGTGGAACGGTTCCATTTGCCGGTAAACCGCAATCAGTATTTTCTTATCCTGGCTACCCTGTCGGCCTGCCTTTCTTACCTTTGCAACAGCAAACAGGCCCGGGTATATATAGATGATACCCGTCTTATTTTTACCTTGTCAGCAGGAGCCGGCCGTTGAACCACTTTTACCCAACCTGATTCCCAGTTGCCGGAAGGCTGCATCCAGGGGCTGTCAGTAACTAACTGCCTGTTTTCGCTTTGCGTCTTTTCTTTTTAACCGCCCCATCTTCACTCTGGGTCCGGTTTTCCTCAGCCAGTTTTACGCTGGCCTGCAGTGCTTCCATTAGGTCCACTACTTTGCCCCGATCATTTGCTGCCGGAGCATTGACCACTTCCTGGCCGGCTATTTTAGCGTCGATCAATTCCCGCAGAGCCTGGCGATATTCGTCATGGTATTTTTGCGGTTCAAAGTTTACCGACAGGTTCTCAATCAGGCTGATTGCCATTTTGACCTCGTTTTCGTGCAGCCGGGCACTTTCCAGGCCCGGATTGAGGCTGGCCGGGGAGCGGATTTCGTCGGGATAGAATATAGTTTCCATCAGGAGCACCCGGTCCTTAACCCGCAGTGCGGCTAAGGACTGCTTGGTGCGAATGATCACCCGGGCAATAGCTACCTTGCCGGTTTTATTCATGGCCTCAATTAAAAGTGCATAGGCCTTCTCACCCCCGGCGGCAGCTTCCAGATAATAACTTTTGTCGAAATATACCGGGTCCACCTGCTGTAAATCAACGAAGTCCAGAATGTCAATAGTTTTAGTGTTATCAAGGGGTATGCGTTCCAGATCCTCCTCATTTAAAACCACATAGTTTCCTTTCTGATATTCATACCCTCTGACAATTTCCTCACTGCTTATTTCCCGCTGGCAGCGGGGACAATACTTGTGATACTCAATCGGGGACATGCATTCCTGGTGCAGGTAGTTGAATTTGATGTCCTTATTTTCCGTAGCTACATACATTTTGACCGGGATATTCACCAGCCCGAAACTTACCGCGCCTTTCCAAAGCGTTCGCACTGTTATCATCACCTGCCTATGCAGAAATTTCTGTCTTTAGCTTTGCTTCTTTGGCAGGCTTTTATTCCCGCTGACACCGGCTGTATACTTTTTGCAGACCTTGATAAAAAGAGTATTTTGAGGTATATTTTAGCGGGGACTTATGTACCTGCCCCAAATATGAGTTTAAAGGGTGTTGCAAATGGGCAAATTACCTGATTATTTCGGAGTATCGGCTTTCGGTATTAAAATGGGGGTCATAGTACCGGGAAGCGATGTGGTGAATATGGCGTATGAATCACTGCTTAAATGCAATGAAGACGGTTTTTTGGATCACGGAGATACGATCTGTATAACCGAATCGGTTGTTGCCAGAGCTCAGAACAACTACGTTACGGTTAATGATATAGCTTCCCAGGTGCGTGAAAAACTTAAACTTAAGGCGGACAGTAAAATAGGGGTATTATTTCCCATACTGAGCCGAAACCGTTTTTCTATGATAATGAAAGGGCTGGCCGCAGCTGTTCCCGAAGGGCAGGTAGTGGTTCAGCTGTCTCATCCTGCCGATGAGGTGGGCAATCAGATCCTGCCTTATGATTTTGCTGAAAAGCTGGGGAAAAGCAATGGTGAAGTTATAAGCCTGGATGATATCGGAACCGAGCGCTTTCGGCATCCCATCACCGGGGTGGATTATATCGAACTATACCAGAAGGTTATCCGGGAACAGGCCCGGGGCAGTATCATATTCTTAAGCAATGACCCTTTGAAGATTTTGGAATATAAGCTGGACGGAATCATAGTCGCCAATATTCATAAAAGAGAAGAAACCAGACAAAAACTGGCAGCGCAGGGGCAGAACTGTATTACCCTGCAGGATCTCTGTAATGAAGGGATATCCTGGTCGGAGTGGGGATTGTTGGGAAGCAATATATCCTCAGGCGACAAACTGAAACTGGCCCCCCGGGAGGCTGACCTTATAGCGGAGAGGATTCAGGCTAAAGTACGGGAGGGCATGGGCAAGAATGTTGAAGTCATAGTCTATGGTGACGGCGCTTATTGCGATCCCTCCACCGGTATTTATGAACTGGCCGATCCTCAGCCCGCTTTTGGCATGACCGCGGGACTGCGGGGCAAGTATCGGGAAGGACTCAAATATAAATACCTGGTTGATAAAATGCTGGATGAAGGGGTAGGACTTGAAGCTATTGAAGGCAAGCTGGAGGAAAAGAAGAAGGAGAGTTTTGGCCGGAACGCATACGAAACGGAAGGAACCACTCCGCGCAAAGCGGAGGACCTCATTGCGAGTCTGGCCGACTTGGTAAGCGGTTCAGCCGACGCCGGAACTCCCCTGATTCTGGTCAAGGGCTTTCTGGGAAAGCAAAGCTAGCAGCCAGTTATAAGCAGGGTTTCAACCCTGCTTTTTAATTTACTGAATAATTATCGGCATATGATCATAATAAAAATACAATTTAATTATTAACGGACAGGAGAGAATATTATGGCTAGGCATCCCAGATGCAGGCACGTAGAATTTATTCCGGCAGTTACATCCTTTAAACCGGCAGGTATTCCGCGTTTTTGTATGGAGGAAATAGTACTTCTGGTGGAAGAAATGGAAGCTATCCGCCTAAAGGATTATCTGGGTATGGAACAGGAAGAGTGCGCTCGGAAAATGCAGGTTTCCCGGCCTACCTTTCAACGCATTTTAATTGAAGGCAGGGCTAAAATTGCCGAAGCGCTTATTGCGGGTAAAGCCATACGTATTGAAGGGGGCGACTATTGTCTGGGGGAAAACCGGTGCCGCCGCCGGGAACGCCTAGGAAAAGAAATGAACGATTGTCCCTATTCCAGAATAGGAGCCCGGGGCGGTAACGATCAGCAAAGGAGCCCAGATCAAGAGGAAAATATTATTGCTGTCTGCTCGTCGGGAGATTCCATGGATAGTATGGTAGATGGGCATTTTGGCCGATGTCCTTATTTTATTCTCTGGGATGAAGAAACAAACGAACCTGGAGTATTAAACAATAAGGACATGGAGTTAAACCACGGAGCCGGTACCGGTTTAGCCCAGGCACTCCTCAATAAAGGAGTTGCAGCCCTGATATGCAGTCGGATCGGGCCCAAAGCTTTTACTGTTTTGAATAGGGCGGGGATCAAAATTTTCGGCAGTACCGAAGGGATAACAGTAGCAACGGCATTGGAAAAATACCGGGCAGGAGAGCTTGAACCCCTGGAATCAGCCAACAATTAAAAGGAGGAATACAATACAATTATGAGAATCGCATTAGCTTGTGATAGTGCGATAAGGAGGGGCCTATGGAGCTCCTGCTTTTTTTATATTAATATAATTAGTGTGCGATTAAGTTTATTTTCTCTCTGCCAGACAGCGGCAGCACCATAGTCTATGCGCATCAATTCTACAATATACCAAATAATTCGGAATATCATCTATTTTAAAGTAGGATAATGAAGGAAATCGAAACTAACTGTCGAAAAGATATTAGGGTAATAGTGTTAGGGTGATGATGTGATGAAAGAATACATACTTTATGTAATACTGATTTTTATTCCTATTGGCGGCCTTATGGTATATTTGTTGCGAAAGGAGGGCCTTCCGGGAAGATACATAAATATTATATTATGGCTGTCCCTGCTTATAATTTTATCTTTTCCTATAAGTATGGAAAAGTTAGGCAAATCAGTTGCGCTTATTATTTATCTATTGCTGCTGGCAGCTATGACCTGGTATCTGCTCAGGGCCAGAATCGGCAGATTGGCTTTGTCCATGGAGCCGGAGTTCTCTACGCCTACCAGGATTAATAGCGTAAATACGGCTTTTTTGGAAACCGCCCGGCCGCTGCCGGAAAACAATGATATCCGGCCGGAAGGGGCGAAACTTATTACCCTGGGAGAAGCCGAAGCAGCTATCAGTAATGAAAACGATGCCGGGGATGAAGTCAGAGCGGATGATATGGCCCCGGCGGAGAAAATCGGCAGTGCCGAAAACCCGGCTCCGGCTCCGGAAGAGCAAAGCGAGGAATTGCTGTTAATCCCGGAGAGAGTGAGAGAGGATGAGACTGCCGAATCGGCAGTAATGCCGGAAGACAGCCGACAATTGCCGGCGTCGGCAGAGGAACCGACCGCTGCCGCATCACCGGATGGGGTTGGGTATGAATTGAAGCCAGGCGCTGAACCGCACGAAACGGCTGATGAAGCAGACAAAGAAGCGGGGGTGGATCTATCGGAACGGCAGAGTCTTCTGGCAATTATTACTGGCGAAAGTCGGCCCAATGTCCAGGATGAAGCTGTACTTACCGATATCGCGTCCTTGCCGGCTGAGGAGCAGCCCGGCCACGCCGGTGACGGTGAACCGCTGATTCCGGGGTCAGCCGATGCGGCTTCCGGTTATGAAGGCTGGACCGATTATGAGCTGACGCAGGTAGAAGAAGCACCTGCGGTATTAGATATTGTTGCCGATGATACAGTAGAAACAGGGACCCCGGATCTGCCCGACCAGAAAACAGCAGACATCAATGCGGTTGCCGAAGAGCAGGTAATCAATCTCATTGATAATGCATTTGCCTGCCGCTCCGTTAACCTGGATGAAGCTGTCCGGTGCTTTGAAGAAGCTTGGCATTTAACCTCCGATTATGAGCTCAGATATCTGCTGACCGTGGAATTGGTTGAGATATTTAAGGAGAGCGGCGGGTACCAAAAAGCAGCGTCGATTCTGGACAGCTTTATTGCCCTGCCCGGGCATAAATCTGATATAATAAACGAAATCAGCCTTCAATTAGATTATATCAACTTGCTGGCAGCAGAGCTGGAGCGTCTGGGTATAGGTGATTTGCCCGTATCCAGGATACCTAGGTGGGTTCGCCTAAAAGTGGATGCGGAAATGAACCCCCGGGAGTATAGATGAAGGGAGAAGCGATAATGAAAAAAAGCCAGGAGATTATTCTGTTAGCGTTCAAAGGGACAAATTGTGAACCGGGGTTGTTATGTACAAGGCGGATGGCGTAAGCTGTCCGTCTTGTGCTGTTTCACGCTATATTTTCCTGCCTGTCATCTTCCGCAGCTTCTGTGTTGACCTGCTCTACGCTGTCCATAATGCCTACATCCCGGTAGACGATGCAGATTGCCTGCTCCGCAGTGCGGGAGTATCTTGTGCTCTTTTCTCCCACCTCAATCCTTGCGATGAAGAGCCGCAGGATTTCAGGAGTAAGCTCCCGTATCTCCGTGTACCGCTTGGCCTTTTCGATGAAAGCCTCCACGTTGGAGGCGGAGTCCATCAGCTTTTGCAGCCGCACTTCCTTTATCGGGATCGCATCCCGCAGTGCCTTTTGCTCATCATTGTAGTCAGCGGACAGCATTCGGAACTGCTCATTGGTTACCCGACCCAGCACGTTGTCCTCATAGAGGCGCTTAAACAGTGCGGCCAGCTCCGCATCCCTGTGTCGTGCCGAATCCAGCTCTCGTTGCAGGCTGTTCACCTCCTTGCGAAGCTCCACCGAGTTTTTTCGGTTGATGTACTCTGCGAAGAGGGCTTCTTTCTGTCTGGCAAAGTGGGTTACCCTGCGCAGGTCGTCAAGGATAATCTGAACCAGATCATGCTCCCTGATGTAGTGGGAGGAGCAGACCTCCTTGCCCCTTTTCTTGTAGGTGTAGCACATGAAGTTGTTTTTGACAGCCACCATCGTGTGTGCCCGGTGCAGGACAAGGGGTTTTCCGCAGTCGGCACAGAACACCAATCCAGAGAATAAATTGGGTTCCTCCATCTGCTTAGGGGTACGCTTCTTCCGCTGGCGGAGTTCCTGCACCAAATCCCACTGATCCTGCGTAATCAAGGCCTCATGCGTGTTCTTCACCAAAACCTGTTCCGATTCATCATGATAAACAGCTTTTTTGTTTTTGTAGGACAGTGTGGTGTACTTGAGGTTGATGGTGTGTCCGAGGTAAACCTCATCCTCCAGTATCTTTCCTACGGTTGCGGATGACTAGTAGTAGGGTTTGACAGGGTCGAATCCGATAATCTTAACTCCATTTTTCTTGTAATAGTAATAAGCTGGGATGGGAATTTGCTCCTCCCGAAGCTGCACTGCAATCTGGGTAGGACCTTTTCCACTCATGCAGAGAGAAAAAATGTATTTAACAATCGGCGCCGTTTCTTCATCGGGAATGATTTTGCGCTTGGGATTGGCGGGGTCTTTCTGATACCCGAAGGGCGGTCTGGAGCCAACCCTCGCTCCACTTTCCGCTTTAATTTTGGCGGCGGCTTTTCCCTTTTTGCTGCAGTCTCTTGAATACCACTCGTTGATGATATTTTTGAACGGCGTAAATTCATTGTCTCCATAGAGGCTGTCCACGCCATCGTTCATTGCGATAAACCGCACACCGTAGCTTGGGAAAATCAGTTCCGTGTACTGCCCGACCATGAGATACTCACGCCCAAACCGACTCATGTCCTTGACGATAATAGTACCCACCTCGCCGTTTTCCACCAGCGCAAGCATCTCCTGAAAAGCCGGTCTTTGAAAGTTCGTGCCCGAGTAGCCGTCGTCATAAAGGAATTTCACATTCTCAAATCCATTGTCCTTTGCGTACT
>ENA-UOOK01004565-UOOK01004565.1-fermentation-metagenome-genome-assembly--contig:-NODE-4565-length-14720-cov-45.013229_pt1 | contig 14720 bp, 15 predicted proteins | sample MGYA00245777_ERZ724023 | MGnify/ENA primary metagenome ERZ724023 (study PRJEB28704, sample SAMN03018312) | fermentation metagenome | biome: anthropogenic terrestrial biome; feature: soil...
ACTAAATACGTTATAACATTATTAGTCACGTTAAGAAGTACACATAAAAAAATAGCAGAGTAATAACACAATTAATTGTTACTATGATATAACAATCAAATATCACCACATCTACAAAACCAACATCAAACCATAATAATTAATATTAGGTTCTCACGAACATGTATATAATCAAATTTTGATTAATACAATTTTATAAATATAATATCTAGCCACATGTGGAAAAGCAGTCATCATAGTCATAATGTAAAATACATAATAAACTTAGACCAACGCCATTAAAACACATGGCACAACATATAGGGAAAGTTACAACAAAGATAATTTCTATTAAAATATATTGCAAAATCTAATATTTTTTTATAATATAAGTTAATATATCTTTTTTTTTAATTTATATAAATTTATTAGTATATTTTTCGTTTAAACTTAATTATATTTATATTATTTTTTATAAAAAATATAAAATAATAAAAAATAAATAATTAATAATACTTATTTTATTAAAACTTAAAAACCTAAAAAAATTTAAAAAAAACACTGAAAAAACAAATAATTAAAAAGAGTTAAAAATTAAATTAAAAAGGAGAATTATGGTCTTTAATTTTATCCTTAATTAAACTATGAGGTTCAAGGAAAATACCTAAATCATTATTATTAGCCCTTAATTGTTCAATAATAGCATTAGTAGGTAAAGAAACAGGACAATTTTCAGTGCAAATACCACAGAGAGTACATTTAAACAATCCTGACTTTAAACTAGTATCATGATCACCAATAAAATCACTGAAAGCTACTCCACGACCACCAACATAATTTTCATAACCAAAATCACTACCTATAACATTATAAACAGGGCAAACTGTAACACAATTTCCACAACCTACACACCATAAACATTCATTAAAAGCTTTACTTCGACCATTATCTAAAAATATAACCACAACTTTTTCAGCACCATACATATTCTTAAACAATTTCTTTTCAATATCAGCAGTTTTTGAAGGTCCAGAAACAATATTCATATAAGAAGTAACATGACTCCCAGTAGCATAAATAGTTTCTAATTTAGCTACACTTATTGCATCTTCAATACTTGGAACTAATTTATCAATACCTGCAACAACAATATGTAATTTTTTACTAATCACATGATTAATATTTCCTTCATTATGAATTAAAATTATAGAACCATCTTCAGCAGCAATACTATTAGCCCCAGAAATACCAACATCAGAATCCTTCATCTGATTTAAAACATCTTTTTTAACAGCCTGCATTATCTCATGAGCATCATCTTCAACATGAACATTCATTTCACTATTATTAATCACATTAGCAATTTCATGCACATCTAAATGAGCCGCAGGACAAGTTGGATGAATTGGAATATTATATCCCTCTTTAATTTGTAATATACGATCACCTAAATCTGTAGCTAAAAAATTCACACCATACTCATCTAAACAATCCTCAATTTTAATTTCCCTTAATGTATTAGATTTTGATTTAGTAACTGTAACCCCAGATAAATCTTCATCTTCAGCATTTTCTTTTATTAAATCTACGATTTTATCTTGAGCATCTTCAATTGTTGAAGCAAAAAATGAATCAATACCATTTCTTTTAAATGACTCACAGGCAGTTTTATATAATTCTTCATTATTATTTATACTGTCTTTCCTAATATTTTGAACTTTTTCTTTTAATTCTAGAGATTTAGGTTCTTTCATAATATGATTAGTTCTATCATTTGCTGTTTTGAAAGATTTTCTCATTGTTTCTAATTCATTTTCTTTCATCACATATCCTCTTCTTCTTGTTTTTTTAGATTAGTGCAAATAAATTCAGATAAATCTAATACTTCCATATCTGAATTATCATTAAGGTTTAATTTACAGAATGGACATGCTGTTACTAATAATTCTGCACCAGATTCTTCTGCTTCTTTCATACGATTTTTAGCTATTTCATTACTCATATCATTATATGCAGATTTAACTCCACCACCAGACCCACAACATAGGGCATCTTCTCGATTATGTTTCATTTCAACTAAATCAGCACTACTTTTTATAACTTCACGAGGAGCTTCAGATTCTCCAGCATGACGACATAAATGGCATGGATCATGATAAGTTACTTTGATATCATTTTTTTCAGGACTAATTTTTCCTTCTTTTATAAGTTGATTTAATAATTGTGATATATGAATAACATTAAACTCAGTGTTTAATTTTTCTTTATAATCATTTTTTAAAGTTTTATAGCATCCAGCACAAGATGTGAGTATTGTTTCATTTTGATAATCTTTTAAAAAATTTATATTTTCTTTCATTTGTTGTATTGCAGCATCATGGAATCCTGTTCGTAATAATACAGATCCACAACATGGTTCATTTTCTAAAGTATGGTATTTTATACCTGCTTTTTTAAGTATATATTCTGTTGCATCAGCTATTTCAGGTATTTTTTCACTGGCTGTGCATCCTTTATAATAAAGTATCATGTTTTAATTTTCCTAAAAAATTTTTTTATTCCTTTTTATCTTTTTCATCTTCTAATATTATTTCATTTTTAATTGCTAATTCTCTCACTAAATCATTAATATTTTGATTTAAATCATCAATTTTAATATATAATCTAAATATTAAGTAAAAACATCCTAAAATTGCTATTATGAATAATAAATTTGCACCTGTAGCTATACCGAATACATGTGCTATAGAATCTATTGTATTTGGTACAAATGCAAACAGAACAAGGAAAACCCATAATATAGCCCATAATATAAACGTTGGAAGACTAGTTTTTTCTTTTGTATATCTATGATAAATTAAAATAACTGCTACAATAGCTATAATTAAAAATATTACTTGATATAATAATAATTGTTGCATTGTATTTACCTACCTATCTTTTTATTAAAATCTAAATAAATCTAAAATCATTTGGAACATAATTTTTAGTCCTACCATTAAATTAGTCCCTTTTTCTTGTGTTTCTGGAGTGTATATAGTTGTAATTGTTACTTCTCCTACAGATATTTTATTTAACTTTATCTCTTTAATGAATTCAGAAGATACTCCATAACCTTGGGAAACTACATCAATTTTACTTGCAGCATCTGCTGAAAATGCTCTTAATCCTGATTGTGAATCTTTTACTTTAACTCTATAAAATATTAATGTAAGTAAATTCATCATTGTATTTGCAAAATTTTTACTTCTAGGCATATCTTCAAAAGGTCTTGCACCTATTACTGCTTCAACTTGACCTTGTTTTAATGGAAAACATACTTTTTTTATATCTTCAACTTCATGTTGTCCATCTGCATCAAATGTCACAATATATTTAGCATTATGTTTTAAAGCTGTATTCATTCCAGTTTTTAATGCTGCTCCTAAACCTCTGTTTATTACATGGGACACTATAATAATATTATTTGGATATTTTATTTGACTTTCTTTTGCACATTTTAAAGTCGTATCAACAGATCCATCATTAACTACTACTACATGATATCCTTTTTTTGAAATTTTTTCTATAACTTCACTTACTGTTTTTTCTTCATTAAATGCAGGTACAACTATGTATACACCGTCAGTATCTTCATAATTTGTTTTAGTTTGCGCTTGTGTGTTTGTCATGAAAATCAAAAAATATTATAAAGGACCTGCATCAGGTTTACCTTCTCTTTTACCTTTTCCTGCTTCTTTTGAAAATTGTTTTGGTTTAAACATCATTTTTATTAAGTTTTGTGCATGTTCTCTTGCTCGTGTTTCTGCAAGTATTTTTAAATCTTTTTCATTATCTTCTTCATCTTCATGTACAAAAACTTCCAATATATGTTTATTTGTCATTAATTGTGCTCTGATTAAACCTGTAGATGCTTCATGTGCACACATTTTGTCTTTTTCCATTGGACCCGGCATTCCAAGAGCCATTACAATTTCACAATCTTCTTCTTCTATTAATTTTTTAGAAGCCACAGGTAAGTCTTTTACACCAGGTACAACTGAATGAATTATTTTTATATCTGAAGCATATTTTTTTAATTCATCTATTGCAGCAGCCCCCATTTCAAAACGTGCAAATGTTGTTTCACAAACTCCTATTTTAAGCAATGTTTTATTCCACCTTTTATAATTTATTTTATGAAAAAATGATATAATATTATAATATATATTAATATTAGATATGAATTTTGTAATATAAAAAACTTTACAATGAAAAAAGAGTAGTTTGTGGAAGTAGAATAAAATAAAAAAAGGAGAAAGAAATTAGTATAAAAGAAAAAATATTTAATGCATATGTTTATGTGTATGTGATGAACCATTAAAAGTAATTACTTCCCCTAAATCTAAATTTTTATGAGAATGATTAAGATTACCTTTATCATGTGAATGGGTTAAAATTTCATTGTTTTTAACTGGTTCATTAGGATTATATTTTTTAATATTATCATCAAATTTACGATCATATAAAAATCCTGCATTAGCAATAACAACACATGATCCAATGTTATGAACAAGTGCACCAGTTACTGGGTTTAACCAACCCATTACACTACAGAATATAGCAACTGCATTTATACACATACTTAAAGTAATATTGAAATGTATATTATATAATGTGGCATTAGATAATTTCTTAAGATATGGGATTTTTTCAATATCATCACCAAGTAATGCTACATCTGCAGCTTCAATTGCAATATCACTACCCATTTTAGCCATAGCAACACTAATATTAGCTGTTTTTAATGCAGGAGCATCATTTACACCATCACCAATCATTGCAACCATTTCATTATTATCTTTGATTTTTTGTATTTGTTTTACTTTATCTTCAGGTAATAATTCTGCATGAACATTACTTATACCTACTTGTTTAGAAAAATAATTTGCTGCTTGTATATTGTCTCCAGTTAAAAGAATTACTTTAGTGTTTAATTCTTCTAAATTTTTAATCATTTCTTTTGCATCTTCACATAAAATATCGGATAATGCTATAATACCTAATATTTCATTTTCATTTGCAACAATTATATTTGCTTTACCTTCATTATTTAAATATTTTAATGTTTCATTTAACCCATTAGTATTTATATTATTTTCTTTTATGAAGTTTAAGTTTCCACAAAATATTTCTTCTTGATCTATTTTAGATTTTACTCCTTTTCCAGGTATCATTTGGAAATCTTCACAATCATCAAATTTTATATTATTTTCTTCAGTATATTTTATTAATGCTTTAGCTAGTGGATGTTCACTTCTTTTCTCACAACTTGCAGTTATCTTAAGTAATTGCTCATTACTTAAGTTTTCTTTTTTACTTATCACATCTGATACTTTTAAATCTCCATATGTTAATGTTCCTGTTTTATCAAATGCTATAATATTGGTTTTTCCAAGATTTTCTAATGCTTCACCAGATTTTATAATTACACCATATTTTGTTGCTTGACCAATTGCAGCCATAATACTTGTTGGTGTGGCAAGTATTAATGCACAAGGACAAAATACTACTAAAACAGTCACTGCACGATTTATATCACCAGTAAATATGAATGCACATATAGCAATTAGTAATGCTACTGGCACTAACCATGTTGCCCATTTATCTGCAATTCTTTGGGTTGGTGCTTGTTTATTTTCAGCATCTTTCACCATGTCTATTAATTTTTGTAAACTAGAATCTTCTCCACGACTAGTAGTTTCCATATCAATACTACCATATAAATTCATAGTTCCACAAAATACTTCATCCCCAGGTTTTTTATCAATTGGTAAAGATTCCCCAGTCATAATAGATTGGTCCAGAGAAGTATTTCCTTTTGTTATTACTCCATCGACGGGTATTACTTCACCAGGTAATACTCTTAAAGTATCTTTTAAGTTAATTTCATTAACATTTACTATTTCTTCTTTAAAATTTCCATTATTTGTTTGTATTATTTTTCTACCTTTTTGTGGGGTTAAATTTATTAAGTTTTTTAAACCATTTTGAGCACGATCTACTGTATAATCTTCTAATAGTGCACCTAAAGACATTATAAATGCTACTTCTCCTGCAGCAAATATTTGACCTATACCTATACTTGCAATCATTGCAACTGTTATAAGTAATGCAGATGATACAAATTTTTCTTTTATTACTCTAATTAGTGCAAGATATATTAAAGGAAAACCACTTATTATTACTGCACCCCATGCTGGATCTATTGGTGATTGAATATGAAATACCATGAAAACTAAACTTATAGCTAAGAATATTCCTGAAATTATAGTCATTTTTAATCCTGCTAATAATTCATTTAATTTTTCTAGGCTCATATCCTCTTTATTTATATTCATTTTTTTCTCCCTGTAATAAATTGTATTACTTTTTTTGAATTTCTTTATATACTTAGTATTACTATAGCTAGAAAAAAAATATAATAATACTTTTTTTAAATTCATTTATATACTAAGTATTACTTAACTTGTATTAAAAAATCCCAAATCATAACAATTTAGGAAAACCTTTACTTAATACAAATTTTCTATAATAATTATAAATCTAATTTTTCTAAGAATTGATTTCTAGCTTGACTAATAGTTAAAGGATATTCCCCTTCAAAATCTATAGAATCTTCCTTTTCTAAAATTTCAGCTAAATGAGCAATACGAGGTAAACGTAAATTAGCACCTCTAATAGTTTTTACATCACTGAAAACTTCACTAGGAGTACCTTCCTTAATAATTTGACCTTCTTTAATCACATAAAGACGATTTGCATATAAAGGAACTAAATCCACATCATGAGTAGAAATAATAATAGATATACCTTCACTATTTAATTTATATAATAATTTTAAAACTTGTGAAGCACCTTTAGGATCTAAACCACTAGTAGGTTCATCTAAAACCATGATTTTAGGTTTCATAGCTAAAACACCAGCTATAGCCACGCGCTTCTTTTGACCACCACTTAAATGATGTGGAGGTTTACGTTCAAATCCAGACATCCCCACTTTTTTTAAGGATTCTTTAACACGATTTTCCACTTCTTCTTGAGAAAGTCCTAAATTTAAAGGACCAAAAGCCACATCCTCTTGAACTGTTGGTGCAAAAAGTTGATCATCAGGATTTTGAAAAACAACACCTACTTTAGATCTAACATCAAGTAAACCTTTATTATTATATTTAATTGGTTTACCCTCAACTAATACTTCCCCTTTATCAGGTTTAAAAATTCCATTAAAGTGTAAAAAAAGAGTAGATTTTCCAGCACCATTCTTACCAAGTAATGCAACTATTTCATTATCATTGACTTTAACAGTTACATCATTTAAAGCTTTAGTACCATCTTCATATTTATAAACTATATGATTTGCTTCTAACATTATTTTTTTTAACTCCTCTAACCTTTATTTACTAGGTTCATAAATTGGTATTTCACCATTATAACCCCGAGATTCCAAAGTTCTTTGTAATGATTCTGCTTTTTCTAATGATTTAAAGAAAAGATTTGCAATAATACTTCCAAGAGATTTGAAAGAATTCATATAACCATTAAATCCTAATCTTGATTTTTGAGCATTTCTCATTGTTTCAACTTCTTCTAAGAATATAAATATAATATTATACATTAACATGGATAATTCTATAAATATTTTAGGTACATGAACTTTAGCTAAAGCATGTAAAAAATCATTTATTGGTGTTGTAAGTGACATGAACCCTAAACATGAGAAACATGCAAATACTCTAAAGAAAGTTAAAACAGCAAGGTTATATGCATCTTGGCGAATTACTATTCCCCAAATTCCACTATCCCATATAACAGGACCTACTCCAAAGAAGAACAATAAAAATACACAAGTAATACTTGTGAAAGCAAATGGTATCGCTATGAATTTTAAATAAATACTAGGTTTAACACGAGCTACACCCATAATTCCAATTGCTGCTAAGATTATTACACAAATTTCCAATGGAATATTTTGGCTAATTAAAGAGATTAACATTATCCCTATAGATAATACTATTTTAAGATTTGAGTTTACATCACGTAAGCGATTTGTTTGTGCAATATAATCTATATTCAATGTCATGTTCTCATCTTTACCTTTTTTTATTTTAATTTTTTAAAAAAAATTATTTAATAGATTTATTTAAATCTATTAATAAAATTCCATTATTCTTTAATATTGTATTTTCTTTGTGCTCTCCAATAACCGAAGAAATAACCTATAATTATAGTTCCTATAGCAGTTTGAACACAGAAGAGTAAACTTTGTATTTCCCCACTTGGTGGTTCCCACATTGAACTGAACCATGGTGTGTAACCAGTTGATTTTATTGCAGTTGCTCCAGCATCATCAGATCCGCCGAAATAACCTTGGTCTTCACCTAATCCACTATACATTGCTAAGGGTATCATTACAATGATTGCAACTAATATTAATAATATTATATACATTTTTGTTTTCATTAATTAACAAACCTCCAAGTTTATATAGCAGATCCTTTATCATCTTCTAATGCTTCAACTTGAGCTTCTTCAGCTTCTTTTGATGTTAATGCACCAAGTTTTTCCATGAGTTTTGGTTTATTTTTCTTTAACATATCCCATATTACAACTGTTAAAATACCTTCTGCTATTGCTAATGGTATTTGAGTTACTGCAAATATTGCAAAGAATTTTACAAATGCAGCTGTGAATGATGGTATTGGAAATGCAGCTGATAATTGTACAGCGGTTGTTACATAAGTTAATAAATCACCAAAGAATGCTGCAAAGAATATTGCAACTAGTGATCCAGCTTTTGTTTTATTGATTGCCTTATATACTGCCCATGCTACGAATGGTCCTACTATTCCCATTGAGAAACAATTTGCCCCTAAAGTTGTTAATCCTCCATGTGCTAAGATGATAGCTTGGAAAAGTAGTACGATTACTGCGAGTACACTTGTTGCTGCTGGTCCGAATAGTGCTGCTCCTAATCCATTCCCACATGGATGTGAACAGCTTCCTGTTACGGATGGCATTTTAAGTGATGATAGTACAAACATAAATGCTCCTGAAACTGCAAGTAATGCTTTTGATTCTGGAGTTTTTTCAAATGTTCTTTTAATTTGTATTAATCCCCATGCTACTACTGGTATCATTAGTATATACCAAAATAAACACCAAAGTGGCGGGAGAAATCCTTCCATAATATGCATTTAATATCTATCCCCATAATTTTATTGTTTTTTTTAAAAAAGTTTTAAAGTAAAAATTTATTAAAGTTAAATTGATTAAATTAAATTTAACTTTATAAATATTATTTTATCCAAAACCCTATTTAAGCCTTTCTAAAAATTTCAAATAAATATGAAAATAATAAAGTTAAATTAATAAAAACTTCTTGAATTAAATTAAGTAAATTTTAATATTTATAATTTACTAAAAAAAATAATAAACTAGAAAAAACAAACAATAAAAACAAAAAAGGATAAAAAAATATGAAAATAAAAAACAACCTAATATTAGCAATGGACATAATGGAACTCCAAAAAGCAGAAAAAGTATGCGAAACAATAGGAAACCAAATAGACACAATAAAAATAGGATACCCCCTAACATTAGCAGAAGGAATACAAACAATAAAAATATTCAAAGAAAATTACAACTACCAAATAATATGCGATTATAAAGTAGCGGATATACCAGCAACTAATTCAAAAATAGCAGAACAAACATTCAAAAATGGTGCAGACGGAATAATAACACACGGATTCGTAGGAGAAGACAGTGTAAAAGCATGCCAAGACAAAGCAAATGAATACAACAAAGACCTATTTTTACTTACAGAAATGTCACATCCCGGAGCAAAAAGATTCCTCCAAAAAGATGCAGATGAAATAGCAAAAATGGGAGTGGAAATGGGAATAAAAAATTATGTAGCACCAGCAACACGAATAAATCGTTTAAAAAAAATCAGAGAAATAGTTGGAAAAGATTCATCCATAATATCCCCAGGTGTAGGAAAACAAGGTGGAGAAGCTAAAAAAACATTAAAATATGCAAATGCTATAATTGTTGGAAGATCCATTTATGAATCTGAAAATCCAAAAAAAGCAACAGAAGATATAATAAAATCTACAAAATAAAAAAAAATGAGAAAAATACATATTAAATATTTCTCATTAATAAAATCCTTTTTTTATATTAAATATTTCTCATTAATAAAATCCTTTTTTTATATTAAATATTTTTCAAATAATTTACGTGCAAATTCATAAAATATTTCAAAAAGTAAGAAATAAACAAAACTAATTAATTGAAGATACCCAAAAATTGCTAAGAGTAAAATTACAACTTTCATTGAAAAACGATAATCAAAGAAATACTCAAAGAATTTACCTTTAGAATAAACTTTAGGATTATCATTACCTAATTCATCAATCCAAGCACCTAAAATACAAGCCAATAAAATAAAACCATTAATTCCCGGAATACCAATTATGGCTACAATAATTAAGAAAGTTAAAAGTGTGGCTATATGATGAACACCATCCACTTTTAAACCTAAAAGATTACCAATAAGTATCCCTATAAAAATGTAAGCAGCATTTATATTTGTAACAGTAGCATAAGCTGCGAATAATCCACAAATTATACCTAATATAACTGCTAATATTTTATTATTTTTCTCATCAAATTCATCATCACTAAATTTCATAAAAAATCCAGATAATGCATAAGATGCTGCTAGTAAAATCGGAGTCATGAATTTTTTCCCTCAAAAATATTATTCTTTAAACATTATTTTATTCAATTTTATCTAATGCAGCAGCAAAAATCAATGGAAAGATAATAGTTGCATCTCCTACGACATTAGCTAAGTTTGAACCACATTTAGCTTTAGACCAACTTTTAGCTTCTTCTAAAGGAGCACCACTTAAACTTCCAGCTTCAGGACGATCCATAGTTATTTGTATAGCTGCATCTAATCCTCCTTTAAGTAAAGTTGATGCCATAGTATAATGTTTTGGAACTCCTCCTCCAAGGAAAATTCCCCCAATTTCTGGAGATTCAAATACTAAATCTGAAAAATGATGCATATCTTTTACAACATCTAAAATTAGATTATGATCTTGTGTAAACATCCATAATTGTAATCCAAGCATACTATCTACAATTCCTGGTGCAAATATATCTACATTATGTATTGCTGCTTGATGGAGAATACTATTTTCATCATCTATTATTAATCCTATTTCATGTAATAATGTGTTAATTGAAATTATCCCTTTATCTTTAGGATTATCTAATTTTTCACTAAGTTTACCAAAGATTTTATTGATTTCTGTTTCAAATATTTCAAAATCATCATTTTGAGTGTAAACATCAGCAATTCGTCCTATCCCTGCTTTGTTTAATGCTTCATCATCATCCCCAAAGTCTCTGTAATGTCTTCCTCCAAATGATTCTAATAAATCATGAGTTATATTTGCTCCACTTGTAACTAATACATTAATATATTCATGTTTTATCATGTATGATATAATGTTTCGCATTCCCCCAGGTACTTGTGGCCCTGCCATACTCATAAAAATATTCATGTCTTCTTCATTTATCATTGCTGCAAGTAAATCTGAAGCTCTTGCTACTCTTCCAGATCCTAATACTCCACAGTTTTCAAATTCTTCCATGAGTTCAGATACTTTCATATCTTTTTTAATATTCATTTGATTAACTTTAGTTCGTTCTATTCTCATAAAAATCATTTATTTATTATTTATTTTGTAAATTTTATTTTAAGGAAAATATATGTTTAAAAATTTTACTTTTTTTATTAATATTTTATTATAAAATTTTAAAAAAAAGAATTAATAATTAATATAATATTTATTTATTATGTTAAATAAGTTTTATTAAAAAAAAGATAAATTTGATTTAAAACCAAAAAAGGGGATTTTAAGATTTTATAGAATCCATTATTGGGAAATTTTTTAAATTTGTGATTTGTTCTATTAAATCTGTGCGTGTTACAATTCCAGTTGGTATTTTATCTTCATCAACAAGTATTAATCTTCCTACATGTTTTTTATACATAATTTCAACAGCATTTGCTATTTTCATTTTACTGTTTACTGTTATGACTTCATTACTCATTATATCTTGAACTTTTAAGTTTTCCCTATTTTCTGCTAATGATTCAACAATATCTGTTAATGTTAACATTCCTATTGCACAATTATTTTCTATTATTGGTGCTCCTTCAATATCATTCATGGTTAATATTTTGGCTGCTTCACGAATACTATCTTGACTTTTTAAACTTATTAAATTTGTAGTAGCTATATCTTCAATAGCATTTTTAGGTATACTTCTAATTGTTGTTGTGTCTAATAGTATTAAATTATCCATATCGTCTCTTCCAACAATTTCTCCCATAACCCCTAAATTATTTACTGGTGTTGGTCCTATTGTTATAATATCTCCTAGAGTTAAATCTTTAATATTTCCTAAAATTTTTATTGCTGCTTCACATTCTCCGGGGTGTGGAACACTTGTAAATTCTATTTTAGCAACAGATAATCCTTCTAATTTATTCCCATCTTTAAACATTGGGACTTTAAAAGAATCTTCATCAGAAACAGTAATGTTTAATGTTTGATACGCTTCAATTGTAGGTTTATACCCCCCTCTTGGGCCCGGAACACCTTTTACTAAACCTAAACTACGTAAAGATTGCATTTGGTTACGAATAGTACCAGGATTTCGACTCATAACATCAGCAATATCTTCCCCTTTAATAGATTTTCCATTAGAAGTTTGATATAAATTAATTAAATTTTGTAAGATTTCTTTTTGTACAGAAGTTAACATTTTTTTTAACACCCAAAAAAATATAATGATAATTTATAATGATTTTTTATGAATAATTATAATTTATTAAAATTTATATAAAAAGATATTGATTTAAATTTACTAAAAATATGTAAAAAAGTTAGAAAAAGTTAAAAAAATAAGATATAAAGTTAAAAAATTATTTAATAAATTTATTTAACATACTGTTTTACATCACTTCTAATAATACTTGATGCACCATATTTTTTAATTTCATATAACATTTCAGGGAATTTTCCTTTCGGAATTAAAACATTAACCTGAGAGTATGTAGATCCTTTATTAATTGTTGGTTCATCTGAACATAATTTATTTTCAATTAAATAATCTGTTAATTCTTTAACAATATCATTATTAATATTAAATTTAACATCAAAGTATTTTCGTGCAAGGATAGCTCCATATAATTGATCAAAAATTAATTGAGCTTTTTCCATTTTTTCCCCTGTACATGATACTCCAGCATATAAACCTGCAGAAGAGTGAAGAATTGTTTCTAATTCTTTTAATCCTGCTTTTTTAAGAGAGTTTCCTGTTTGAGTGTTATCAACTATTAAATCTGCACCTTTAGCTATGTAAACTTCTGTTGCTCCATCACTATTAATAACTTGAACTTTATCATTATTGCCATCTTTTAATCCTCTAACTTGTACAAGTGGTACAGTATCTCCATAAATTTCTTGATATCCATTATTTTGCATCATGAATTTACGTGTTAAATTTGGATATTCTGTAAAACATAATATTGGAGTGTCTCTATTTTTATTTTTTCTGAAAAAATCTGTTAAATTTTCATAGGGAGAATCATTTGGCACAGCCATTATTAAACGTGTTTGACCATAATCTAAATCTCCAAGTTTAGTTATATCATTATCACTTAATACAGATTCTTCCTTTACCCAATCTTCACCAACAATAGCTAAATCCACCATTCCACGATTTAACTCTACAGGTGAACTTTGAGGTCTAGTTAAAAATGCTTTAATATCTTCATCATTAACAATTTGTATTTCAAAGGATTCATCCTCAGGTTCATATCCTTTCATTTCATAACCTGCATCTACAAATAATTGATAAGTATTTCCTCTTTTAATATTATTTAAACTTCCTTTTGGAAGACCTAATGTAATCTTTACCATTTTCTAATCATCATCCTAAAATTATTTAATAAACATATTTTAAATTTCAATTTTTTTTCATTGATTAAATAAAAAAAACCTTAAAATATTATCTTTATTCTATTTTAAAAAAATCTATTATTTAGTAATTAATTTCGAAGATATAAAAAAGTTATGATATAAAAAAAAGTAAATTTTATAAAATAAACTTAAATTTTTACTCTAAATAAATTTAAAAAGATTTAAGTTAATTCTTAGAGTAAATTATATTATAAATTTTATATCCATCATGATCATAAATTTTATTAAAATTCACCTTATCCGAGTTCAAACCACTTAAATCATTTTTTGTAAATATATAACTAACATTAAGTTTTTCTAAATCATTAATATTTAAGGATAAAGCGAAAACATCAGCTTGTATTAAATTAAAACTTGTATTATCCTTTGTTAAAAATGTAGGAACATGAGCATATCTATTATAAATACTAAGATTGTTATTATTTGAATCTAAAGAAGACCATGCTTTTAAATTAGGATAAGTGTTTACTGAATTAAGTGTATGTGCTCCAACTGGAATTAATTCATCAATATATATACCATTTCCTTCTACAATCCAAGTAGCATTAGGATCATTTTGAACAATATGAGAAACCTCTTGAATAGGAGCTTGATTAAAATAAACATTTACTCCAGATTCAATTGGATTTA
>ENA-UOOK01004567-UOOK01004567.1-fermentation-metagenome-genome-assembly--contig:-NODE-4567-length-14716-cov-10.172226_pt1 | contig 14716 bp, 14 predicted proteins | sample MGYA00245777_ERZ724023 | MGnify/ENA primary metagenome ERZ724023 (study PRJEB28704, sample SAMN03018312) | fermentation metagenome | biome: anthropogenic terrestrial biome; feature: soil...
GCATTTTGATTAGTAAGCCGTTTCTCCCGGAGCATCATCTCAATGAGTTTCTGATAATACAATTCAGGCTCATGAACAAGATACTGATAGTATGCTTCAGCCCCCTGAGCATGGTGGAAAGCCCGGTTCCACCGCCGATGACGACAATGGCCGGATCATGAGATTTTGACCTGCTCATTGACTCACCCCTTGTCGATATCCCGATAAATATTACTGACCGCCAGATTGCTTTCCGCAAGATGCTCCGACAGCGCCTTGGCCACGGCGACGCTGCGGTGGCGCCCTCCCGTGCAGCCGATGGCGATGTTGAGCATATACTTCCCCTCCTCGATATACAGGGGAATCAGAAAATCCATGAGATTGGTCAGATGTGACATGAAGTCGCGGGCGTCCTCATAGCTGAACACAAAGTCCGATACGGGTCTGTCCAGCCCCGTGCTCTCCCTCAGCTTCTCCACATAAAACGGATTCGGCAGAAAGCGCACGTCGAAAACCAGATCCGCCTCGAGCGGGATGCCATATTTATACCCGAAAGACATGACATTTACGACAAGCTTCCGTTTTGTGTCGCCGCCGACAAAGAGCCGGTAGAGTTCCCCCTGGAGCATGCCAAGCGTGAGATTGGAGGTGTTGATGATATAGTCCGCGCGCTCCCGCACGGGGCGCAGCACGTTGCGCTCCAGCTTGACGGCCTGCTCCAGAGAACCGAGGCAGTTGTCCGCCAAAGGATGCTTGCGCCGCGTCTCTTTGAAGCGGTTGATGAGCACATAGTCGTTCGCGTCGAGGAACAGGATTTTATACTCCTTGTGCTCGGCCGTCATCTGGTCCAGCGTCTGAATCAGGCTGGAGAACATGTCCCCCCCGCGGATGTCCGTGACCACCGCCACGCGGGAAAGGGCCCCCTTCGCCTGCTGCGACAGCTCGTAGAACGTGGTGATCAGCTTGGGCGGGATGTTGTCGGCGCAGAAAAAGCCGATGTCTTCCAGCGCGTTGTTCGCCCGCGTTTTTCCCGCGCCGGAAAGCCCCGTAACGATTAGAAATTCCATTCCTCATGCTCCCTCAGAGTTCCGTCAGCCGACCATCCGCACCTCGCATTCCAGCCGGACCCCGGTCTGCCGGAGCACGGTCTGCCGGATGACGGCAATCAGTTTTTTCACATCCTCGCAGGTCGCCCCGCCCAGATTCACGATGAACCCCGCGTGCTTCCCGCTGACGGCCGCCCCGCCGACGCGCCGGCCCTTCAGGCCGCACTGCTCAATCAGCGCTCCGGCGAAGTGGCCTTTCGGCCGTTTGAACACGCTGCCGGCGCTCGGCAGGTCCAGCGGCTGTTTTTCCCGCCGCCGGCGGTACAGCTCTTCCATCCGGGCGGAGATTTCCTCCCGGTTCCCGTGCCGCAGGGCTATCCGCAGGCCCGTGATGCAGTATCCGCCGCCCGAATACGCGCTGTGCCGGTAGCCGAACTCCAGCTCTTCGCCCCGGAAGATGCCGGCTTTTCCGTCCCGCGCGACGTGCGAGCAGGCGGCGATCACTTCCGAGACGCTGTGGTCGTAGGCGCCGGCGTTCATGAACGCCGCCCCGCCCGCCGAACCGGGGATGCCCCACGCGAACTCCAGCCCCGTCAGCGCGCAGCGGCGCGCAAAGCTGCACACCGCCGCCAGCGACGCCCCGGCGCCGCACTCCAGAGCCGTCTCGCCGCAGAGCTCGACCCTGCGGAATCCCCCGCCGAACGAAACGACCGCGCCGCGGATCCCCTCGTCCGAAACCAGCAGGTTCGAGCCGTTGCCGAGCGGAAAGACGGGAATTTCCAGCTCCGCCGCCCTGCGGCAGAGCTTCTGCAGCGACGGGCGGTCCTCCACGGTCAGAAACAGGTCGGCCGGCCCGCCGATTTTAAAGGTGGTGTGCCGGCTCATGGGCTCCCCGTACCGCGCTTCGCATCCGAGCGACCGCGCGAGGCTCCCCAGTTCTTCAATCCGGTTCATAGCTTCCTCCGGTCAGTCCGACGTTTGTTCCCGGAACACGCCGGTGTACTGCTTCAGGTAGGCGCGGAAGCGCTCCACGCTGGAGTTGACCACCAGCTCCTCCGGGAATTCGATTTCTTTCAGCAGCTTCAAACTGTGCTCGAAGTGCCCGACCAGCGTGGAAAAATGGGCGTCGGAGTCCACGATGACGGGGACCCCGTGCTTTTTGCAGAGCTTCATAATCCGCACGCAGTTTTGCACCGAACCCGGGCGGCCGGTGAACGTCTCTTCGTTGAGCTCGACCAGCTTGCCCTGCCGGCCGAACTCGGGGAGCACCCGCTCATAGTCGAAGCGGTACTCCTCGGTGCCGCAGTGGCCGATCACGTTCACGTTCGGGTCCTTCGCCACGTTCAGCCACGCGTGCGTGACCTCATCCGGCGTGGGGTCAAAGTCCTTGAGGACCGGGTGGTGCATCGAGGCGACGACCCAGTCCAGCACTTTGGCGTCCTTCTCCAGCAGGTCGAGGTTCCCCTCGAAATCGACGACGTTCGCCTCCTCCCCCCGCAGGACGAGGACGCCCTCCAGCACGCGCGGAAGGGTGGTCATGTTTTTGAAGTACCAGGCGCCGGGCGAGCCCGGCATCCGGTACCCGTGGTCGGTGATGGCGACGGCGTACAGTTTCCGCTGCGCCGCGGCGTGGACCATCTCCTGCACGGTGCTGTACGCGTGGGTGGAGGCGACGGTGTGCATATGGGTGTCGGCAATCAGATTCATTTTCTGCTCCGTTTCCTTGGAAAATTTCTATGAAAAATATAAATTCATTAATTCATTGTGTTTTTGGCTCCGGGCCGCGCCGGGCCTAAAAATTCAGCTTGACCTTTTTCTCGGCGTCCTTGTCGACCGGGTTGTCCATTCCCAGGTTTTTCAGCAGCTCCTGCGCGGCGTTGTACCCCATCTTTTTCTGGCGGTTGTTCATGGCGGCCACCTCGATGATGATGGCGAGGTTGCGGCCCGGCTTGACGGGGATGGTCAGCACGGGGACCTTGATGCCGAGGATCTCGGTGAACTCGTTCTCAAGCCCCATGCGGTCGTAGACTTTCTGATTGTCCCAAATCTCCAGGTTGATGACCATGTCGATTTTTTCGGTCAGCTTGACCGCGCCCATGCCGAAAATCCTGCGCGCGTTGATAATCCCTATGCCGCGCACCTCGATAAAATGCTTGATGTTGTCGGGCGCCTCGCCGACCAGCGACTTGTTGGAGACCCGGCGGATGATCACGGCGTCGTCGGCGACCAGCCGGTGCCCGCGCTTGATGAGCTCGATGGCGGTCTCGCTCTTGCCGACGCCGCTGTCGCCCACCAGCAGGATGCCCTCGCCGTAGACCTCCACCAGCACGCCGTGCCGCGTGATGCGCGGCGCGAGCTCCACGTTCATATAGGCCACCAGGCTCGCCACAAGGGTGGAGGTCGTCTCCGGCGTGCTCAGCAGGGGCACGCCGTTCTTCCGGGTGGCCTCCAGCAGTTCCGGCACCGGCCGCAGGTTGCGCGCGATAATCGCCGCCGGCGGCCTGCGGGAAAACAGCGCGTCCAGCACGATGGACCGCTGCTGCGGCGGGGTCGCGTTCAGAAAGGCGGTCTCCGCATTCCCGAAAATCAGGATGCGGCTCCTGTCGTAATAGTCGAAGAATCCGTTCAGCTCCAGGCCGGGGCGGTTCACGTCCGGCGAAGAAATCAGGATTTTATCCGGGTCGCACGGCATGCTGATGACGTTCAGCGAAAGTTCCTTCATGATTTTTGAAAGGGACACGGTATATGTGACAGCCATTGGATTCCCTGCCTTCCCTGCTTTGCAGCAAAGCGCATCCGCGCATTTCTTTTCAAAACTTCTTCCTGAAACTATTATATCTCAACCGTGGAAAACTTTAAAGAAGTTCCGTGAAAATTTCCCCGCCCGGAAAAGCCGGGCGGGGAAAAGGCGGGAAAAAAAGCCCTTACGCTTCGTAAAAAGCCTTGATGCCCTTGTAGGTCATGTAGATGTCGAGCTTTGAGACCAGCTCAAACGGCGAGTGCATGGAGAGGACGGGCACGCCGATGTCCAGCACGTCGACGTTCATGCCCGCGATATAGAGCGCCACGGTGCCGCCGCCGCCCGCGTCGACGCGGCCCATCTCGCCGATCTGCCAGAGCACGTCGTTCTTTTCAAACAGGGAGCGGATCTCCGCGACCAGCTCGGCCGTGGCTTCGCTGCAGCCGCTCTTGCCGCGCCCGCCCGTGTATTTCGCCATGCCGACGCCGCCGTTGAGGTAGCAGGAGTTGTTCGGCTCGTAGACATCCGCATAGGTGGGGTCGAGGGCCGCCGTCACGTCGGCGGAAAGGCACTTGGAACGGCTGAGCACCTGCCGCGCCCGCACCCCTTCGGACTGCGCGAGGTCGGCGACGAAATAGCGCAGGAACTGGGAGTTGAGGCCCGTGTTGCCCGTGCTGCCGATCTCCTCGCGGTCGGCCAGCACGGTGACGGCGGTGCGGCCCGGCGTTTTGGCGTTCAGGATGGCCGTGAGCGCGGGGTAGGCGCACACGCGGTCGTCGTGCCCGTAGGCGCCGATCATGCTGCGGTCGAACCCCACGTCCGTCGCCTTGAAGGCCGGCACGAATTCGATGTCGGCGGAGACGAAGTCCTCTTCCGTGATGCCGTATTTTTGATTGAGCAGCTTCATCACGTTCAGCTTGACGAGGTTGTCGCCCTCCTCGGCCTTTATGGGGCGGCTGCCGGCGACAATGTTGAGGTTTTCGCCCTCCACGCCCTTGCCGAGGGTCTTTTTCATCTGCTCGTCCGCCAGGTGGGGCAGCAGGTCCGTCACGCAGAACTGCGGCTCGCCCTCTTTTTCGCCGATGTTCACCGTCAGGCGCGTGCCGTCCTTCCGCACGATGCGGCCGTGCATGGAGAGCGGAATGGTCGTCCACTGGTATTTTTTGATGCCGCCGTAGTAATGCGTCTTGAACAGGGAGAGCCCGTCTTTTTCATACAGCGGGTGGGGCTTGAGGTCCAGGCGGGGGGAATCGATGTGCGAGGCCGCGATGCGGATGCCGTCGCGGCAGCCGTTTTCGCCGACGACCGCGAGGATCGCCGATTTTTCGCGGTTGTTCACATAGACCCTGTCGCCGGGGCTGTATTTTCTGCCGGGCTCGAACGGGACGAAGCCGCGCTTTTCGGCCTGCTCCACGGCGTAGGCGGTGACTTCCCGCTCCGTCTTCGCCGTGTTCATGAATTTTTTGTAGTCCTCGCAGTAGGCGTCGGCGTCCGTCAGGGTCTTTTCCGGCGTTTTCAGGCAGCCGTTCCGGCGGTCAATCAGAAGCTTTTTGGAAAGCGCCTTCACGTCTTCGTTTTTTGGCATGGACCAACACTCCTTTATGAAAAATATCAGATATGATAGAGCTGTTTGTACTGGCGGTAGTTTTCCTCCACGGCGTCCGCGTAGCCGCGCGTCTCGGCGTAGGGGATGCGGTCGAGGTTCCGGCCGTCCTTTGAGACCGCGGCGTCCTTCAGCCAGGCGTTGACGGTCCCCATCCCGGCGTTGTAGGCGCACAGCGCGGTGCGGCGGATGCCGTACTTTTTCATCAGCAGGGCCAGGAAGCGGCACCCGTACCGGATGTTGACGTCCGGCCGGCGCAGGTCGCTCTCAGAGAAGGCGCCGCCGTCCCTTTCCCGGCGCCGCAGCCACTCGAACGTGTCGGGCGTCAGCTGCATCAGGCCGACCGCGCCGGCGCGGGACTCCGCCTCCGGGTTGAAATTGCTCTCCGCCCGAATCACCGCGTACACCAGGGCCGGGTCCAGGCCGTTCCGCCGGGCCTCCCGGGTGACGATTTCGGCGTACCCGCACGGGTACGCCTGCTGCAGAAAGCGCGTGTGCGCCCACCGCAGCAGAAACGCCCCCGCGACGACAGCCGCCGCCAGAAGCACGCAGGCGGGGAGTACCTTTTTAATCCGTTCCCGTGTCATCCCGTCCTCCCAGTATGCGTTCCAGCAGCCGGGCCGCCGCCCGCTCGACGGCGGCCCGCTCCCGGCCGCCGTCGAGGGCGTAGTCCGCGCGCCGCGTGTAGTATTCCGCCCCGTGCTGCGCCCCCATGCGCTCGCGGGCCGCCTGTTCCGAAATCCCGTCGCGCCGCAGGATGCGCGCGAGCCGCTTTTCTTCCGGCGCCGTGACGGCGACGGTGACGGTGCAGAGGGTCTGGGCGCCGCTCTCGAACAGCAGGGGGGCATCGACCACCACGGCGCGGCACGCGCCTTCCCGCGCCCCTGCAATCCGCCGTTTCGACTCGGCGATGACGGCGGGGTGGGTGATGGCGTTCAGCAGCGCGGTGGCCTGCGGCGACGCAAACGCGCGCCGCGCGAGCTCCCCGCGGTCCAGCGCGCCGCCCGGGGCGACGTCCGGCCCGAAGGCGGCCCGCAGGCGGGCGAGGCAGGCCGGTGTTTCCACGGCGGAGCGGGCGATGCGGTCGGCGTCGATTACGGCGCAGCCGAGCCGCCGGAACACGGCCGCCACGGTCGATTTGCCGGCGCCGGTCGGCCCCGTCAGGCCGATGACCGGCTTATCCAACGGAGACGACCTCGAATCCGGCGGCGCGCATCAGGCGGTTGTAGACCGCGAGCCCGACGCCCTCCGGCTTCGGGCAGCGGGCGTAGACCGTCTGCGCGCCGATGTCGTCCAGGTGGCGCAGCGCGTCGAACAGGCGGCGCGCCTGCGCCGGGTAATCCTTTTCGCCGCCGTAGGCGACGGCGGGGACGCGCAGCAGGCTCTCTTCGCCGCTGTAGCACAGCGCGCAGACGCCGGGCCCGCCGTGCGCGTTCACATAGCGGACGTAGTCCCCCTCGCCGCCGTGCAGGATAATCACGTTGGCCTTCGGGGAATAGTGCTTGTATTTCATCCCCGGCGACAGCGCGCGCGCGCCCTTGGGCAGCGGGTTCAGCACGGCGGGGTCCACGTCCACGCGGCCGAGCACGGCGCGCAGCTGCGCCAGTGTGATGCCGCCGGGCCGCAGCAGGCGGGGCGGGTCCGACGTGAGCAGCACGATGGTGGACTCCACCCCCACGCCGCAGGGGCCGCCGTCGAGCACGGCGTCGATTCTGCCGCCCATGTCGCGCAGCACGTGCTGCGCGGTCGTCGTGCTCGGCAGACCGGAGCGGTTCGCCGAAGGCGCCGCAATCGGCACGCCCGCCGCCGTGATGAGCGCCCGCGCCACCGGATGCGACGGGAACCGGATGCCGACGGTCGGCAGGCCGGCGCTCACGATGTCGGGCACCAGCGGCGACTTTTTCATCACCAGCGTCATCGGCCCGGGCCAGTAGGCCTCCGCCAGTTTTTCCGCCCGCTCCGGGACGGATTCCACCAGCCGGCCGATCTGGCCGAAGCCGGAGACATGGACGATCAGCGGGTTGTCCTGCGGGCGGCCCTTGGCTTTGAAAATCTTCGCGACGGCCGCCCCGTCCAGCGCGTTGGCCGCCAGCCCGTAGACGGTCTCGGTCGGCATGCCGACCAGCCCGCCGTTCCGCAGGATCTCGGCGGCTTTTTCGACGGCTCCCTTTTGTTTTGCGTCCAGCAGCAGGGTATGCATGAATCTCTCTCTTTCCGGATTCCGAAGTTCCAAAAAATTCCGCTTCAAAAGCTACAGCGAATCCCTCTGCCCGCTCTGTTTCAGCTTTTCCGCGCGGTCGGCCGCAATCAGCGGGTCGATGATTTCATCCAGCGATCCGTCGAGCACGTTCTCCAGCTTATAGAGCGTCAGGCCGATGCGGTGGTCCGTCACGCGCCCCTGGGGGTAGTTGTAGGTGCGGATGCGCTCCGACCGGTCGCCCGTGCCCACCTGGGAGCGGCGCTCCGCGGCGATTCTGTCGTCCTGCTCCCGCTGCTTTTTCTCATAGAGGCGGGAGCGCAGAATTTTGAGCGCCCGGTCCTTGTTTTTATACTGGCTGCGCTCGTCCTGGCACTCCACCACCATGCCGGTCGGCAGGTGCGTGATGCGGATGGCGGACGAGGTCTTGTTGATGTGCTGCCCGCCCGCGCCGCTGGAGCGGAACGTGTCGATTTTGAGGTCGTCGGGGTTCAGCTCCACTTCCACTTCGTCCACCTCGGGCAGGACGGCGACGGTCGCGGTCGAGGTGTGAATGCGCCCCTGCTGCTCGGTCTCCGGCACGCGCTGCACGCGGTGGACGCCGCTCTCGTACTTCAGGCGGGAATAGGCGCCCCGCCCGGTAATCATGAAGCTGATTTCCTTAAACCCGCCGAGCTCGGTCTCGTTCGCGTTCAAAATCTCGGTCTTCCAGCCCCGGCGCTGCGCGTACATCCCGTACATGCGGAACAGCACGGCGGCGAACAGGGCCGCCTCCTCGCCGCCCGCCCCCGCGCGGATTTCGACAATCACGTTGCGCCCGTCGTTGGGGTCCTTCGGCAGCAGCAGGACTTTCAGCTTTTCCGTAAGGCGCGCCTGGTCGGCCTGCGCCGCGCCGAGCTGTTCCTGCGCCATCTCGCGCAGCTCGCGGTCGCCGCCGCCTTCCGCCAGGATCTGCTTCGCCTCGGCCTCGTCCTTCCGCGCTTTGCAAAGGGCGCGCCAGGCCGCTACAATCGGCTCGAGCTCCTTGTATTCCTTCGTGAGCCTCCCGCAGGCCTGCGGGTCGGCGGCGACCGCCGGGTCGCACAGCCGGCGGCCGAGCTCCCGATACCGCCTTTCAAACACAGCCAGATTCTCAAACATTTTTCTCTCCCCTTCCGCATTACAATATCGGAAGGTCCGCTAAGGCTGCCCCTCCGGCCGGCCGCGGAGAATTTTGCGGATATTCTTCTCGCATTTCAGGCGCGGGAGCATGACTTCGTGCCCGCATTTCGTGCAGCGGATTTTAAAATCCATGCCGGAGCGGAGCACGAGGAACGTGCTGCCCCCGCACGGATGCTTTTTCTTCATCACCAGGATGTCCCCCGGCCTCACGTCCATGGCTGCGCCTCGCTTTGCAAAGTTGTACTGAGAAAAGACTGCGGCAGGCCCGCAATCAATCCGTAATTCCTGTCATACAGACAGCAGAATCATCCGTATCGTTTAAAAATTATATCACAGAAAGCGCCCCGCCGTAAAGGGGGCGCGGCGCGGACCGGCCCGGAAATGCCTGCGGCGGGGAGCCGCCCGTTTTTTCGACAAAATTCCCCCTGCCGCAGGGATGCGGCAAGGGGGAAAATCTGTCTGCCGGCGGCCCTGAGCGCCCGGGCCTTTCCGCGCTTCAGGTTTTGCCGCCCAGGCTCGCGTAGATTTTGCCCAGGTTGCTCTCCACCCGTTCCAGATAGTCCTTGTTGTCTTCCGCGCTCTCTATGGTGTAGATGGTCTCGACTTTGGCGCCGACTTCATCTGCAAGCGTCTTCGAGACCTCGGGGCTCGCCATTTCCTCCGCGAAAATCGTGGTCACCTGATTCTTTTTGCAGTACTTGACCAGCTCGGCAAGCTGCTGCGCGCTGGGCTCCCCCTCCGCAAAGGTGTCCTCCACGCTGTTCTGCTGCAGCCCGAAGTCCCGGCAGAGGTAGCCGAAAGCGGCATGTCCCGTGACAAAGCTCTTTTTGGGGACGGCTTTGAATTTTTGATCGTATTCCGAATACAGGCTCTCAAGTTTGGAGACGAACTCGCCGCAGTTCTTGCTGTAATAATCCTGATTGGCAGGGTCCGCCTTCGCAAGGCCGGCCTCGATGTTCCTGACCTCGGTTTCGGCGCCTTTCAGGCTGAGCCAGATGTGGGGGTCGTACTGCCCGTGTTCCTTGACTTCGCCCGGGTCCGTATTCTTGAGGGGCTCCGCGCCTTTCGAGGCTTCGACCGCCACGAGGTCCGGATTGTCCGCGGACTGGACCGCCTTGTCCGCCCAGGCCTCCATCCCGAACCCGCTGTACACGAACACCTTCGCCTTGCCGAGGCTCACAAGGTCCTGCGCCTTCGGCTCAAAGTCGTGCGGTTCGGTGCCGTTCGGGATGATGGTGGTGACCTCCACCTTATCTTTGCCGACCGCCTCGGCGAACTCCTTCATCGCGTTGAACGACACCGAAACCTGCAGTTTTCCCTCGGGCGCTTTGCTTTCTTGCGAAACTGCGCCCGCCGGCTGAGAAGCTGCGCTGGACGCCTCCGACCCGGCAGTCTGCCCGCCGCTGCTGCAGGCTGAAAGGCCCACGCTCACGGCGGCCGCGACGCTCAGCATGAGGGCCGTATACCGTTTTAACATGATTCCGCCTCCAAAAAATACTTGCAAATGCTTTCCATTTGTATTTCTAATATAATCCGAAGGCCTTTGTTTGTCAAGCGCGAATTTCGCCGCCGGGCAGCCCCCCAAAAACGGCCGGGCCGGCTTTGAAGCCGATTTTCGGCCGGGAATCCGCGCATCCGGGCGGGGCGGCCGGGCTCCCGGAAACGCGGCGGGCGCCCCGCACCGAATCCACAGTGCGGGGCGCCCGCCCATCGGGTGTCAATCCTCTATCTTTTCAAACTGGTCGGCCGGAACGCCGCAGATCGGGCAGGTCTTCGGGGGCTTTTCCCCCTCGAATATGTAGCCGCAGACCTTGCAGCGCCATTTTGTCACATGCTTCTTGGCGCTCTTGGGCGCGGCCGCCTTTTCCGCTTTTTCCGGCTCCTTCGCCTCCGCCGGCTTCAGCATCCCCTTGGGTCCGAGGTCGCCGCTCCGGTCCCGGTACGCGGTGTGCAGCAGCTGCCGGGCCCGCCCGCTCAGGGGCTTCCCGTAAAACACCCGGTAGACACGCTGGATGTCCGGGTTTTCGTAGCTCATGCGGATTTTCTGGGACCGGTCCTTGCGGTAAAGCGAGGCGATGCGCTTGAGCCGGATCTCGTCGCTCATCGGGATGGCGGTCTTGGGCTGCCCGCCGCCGCCGATGCACCCGCCGCGGCAGGTCATGACCTCCACAAATTCATATTCCGCCTCGCCGGCCTTCATTTTCTCCAAAAGTTTCTGGGCGTTCGCCGTCCCGTGGGCGACGGCCACCCGGACCCGGATTCCGCCGATGTCCAGCGACGCTTCCCGGATGCCGTCCATGCCGCGCACCGGCTTGAGGTCCAGAAAATCCTCCGGCGGATTTTTTCCGGTCACGTCATAGTAAGCGGTCCTCGCCGCCGCCTCCATCACGCCGCCGGTGTTCCCGAAGATGACGCCCGCCCCGGACGCGGCCCCCATCAGCGGGTCATAGCCGCTGTCGGGCAGGGAGGCGAAGTCGATGTTCTCTTCCCGAATCCACCGCGCAAGCTCCCGCGCGGTGATGACATAGTCCATGTCCCGCAGGTCCGGGATTCCGGTGTACGCGGCGGAGGCGTTCATCTCCGGCCGGCGGATTTCAAATTTTTTCGCCGTGCAGGGCGTCACGGCCACATTGACGATGCTGCGCGGGTCGATTCCGTTCTGCTGCGCAAAATAGGTTTTGACGGTCGGCCCCTGCATGCCGATCGGGCTCTTCACGGAGGAGACGTTGGGCAGAAACTCCGGGTAGAACGTCTCCACGAATTTGACCCAGGCCGGGCAGCAGCTTGTGAACTGCGGCAGGGGCTTCGTCTTTTTGGTCAGGCGCTCGACCAGCTCCGCCGCTTCTTCCATGACGGTCAGGTCGGCCGCGAAGTTGGTGTCCAGCACATAGTCGCCGCCCAGCGCCCGCAGGGCGGCCACCATTTTTCCCTCCACAAACGACCCGGCCGGCATCCCGAACTCTTCCCCCAGGGAAACGCGCACGGAGGGGGACGTGTTGAAAATAACGACCTTGTCCTTGCGCTTCGTCAGCTCGCGGACGGCCGGATACTCGTACACCTCGGTGATGGAATCGACGGGGCAGGCATTGGCGCACTGGCCGCAGTGGATGCAGATGGGAACGTCGCCGGTGCTTTCCAGGTCGTACAGCCTGCCGACCGCGATGTCGTTCTCACAGACGCGCCGGCACTGCCCGCATTTGATGCACAGCGCTTCAATGCGGCGGATGGCCGGATTGTTCGCCTCGATGGGAATCCGGATATTTGCGAAAGGATGTTTACTCATAACCGCCCTCCTGTAAAATCAAAACGATAATAATACTGTTTCTTGTATTATACAGGAAACGGTCCATTTTCTCAACGGCTCAGCGCCCGGCTTTTCAAAAAAATTTGTTTTTCCGCCGAAAAAGGCCGCCCACTTTCTCCCAGCCCATGTTAATTAATTGACAATAAATCGCTTTTCAGGTATACTGAATAGATGGAAATTGAGAGGAAAAGCGCGGCCTCAGGAACCTGAAAATTCCGCGGCCGTCCGGCTGCCGTAAGGGAAGTCCGCTTTAAAAGGGCGGCCCCGCCCGCGGCTTTCTCCGTTTCCTCTGTAATTTTAGAGATTCAGGACGCGGCTTTGCCCGTCCCGGCTTTGAGAGGAGAGTAAAATGAAACACATCAAAAAAGCGGCCGCGCTGCTGCTCGCCGTTCTTCTGCTTCTGGCAGGCACGGCGGGATGCGGAACCGGCGCGGCCGAAAGCTCCGCCCCCTCCGCGGCTGTCTCCAGCCGGGCGGCAGCGCAGAAAACCCAAAAGCCCGTACTCCGCCTGGCCGCGCTGAAAGGCCCCACCGGCATCGGCATGCTGAAGCTGATGAGCGACAACGACGCCGGGAAGACGGCCAACGCCTATAAAATTTCGCTGGCCACTTCGCCCGACCAGATCGTCGCGAAAATCTCGTCCGGGGACGCGGACGCGGCGGCCGTCCCCACCAACCTCGCCGCCACCCTGTACAACAAGACGGGCGGCAAATTCCAGCTTGCGGCCGTCAACACGCTCGGCGTCCTGTACCTGCTGACGACCGACCCGAAAATCAAAACCGTGAAGGACCTGAAGGGAAAGACCATCGCGTCGTCCGGCCAGGGCGCCACCCCCGAGTACGCGGTGAACTACATCCTAAAGCAGAACGGCCTGACGCCCGGTAAGGACGTGAAGGTCCAGTACAAGGCGGAGCACGCCGAGCTGGCCGCGCTGATGATTTCCGGCAAAGCGGCGACGGCGGTTCTGCCGGAACCCTTCGTGACCCAGGTGCTGGCGAAGAACCCGAAAATCCGGATTGCGCTGGACCTCACGAAAGAATGGGAAAAAGCGTCGAAGGGCAAAAGTGCGCTCGCGATGGGCGGGCTGATGGTGCGCAGGGATTTCGCCGAAAAGAACAGGGCCGCGTTCAACAAATTCCTCGACGAATACAAAGCCTCGGCGGAATACGCGACGGCCAACGTCAGGCAGACGGCAGCGCTCTCCGGGAAATACGGCATCATGCCGTCGGCCGTCGCGCAGAAGGCGATTCCGAACTGCAGCATCGTCTATATCGACGGCAGCGGGATGAAAGAAAAGATTCCGGGCTTTCTGAAGCTGCTGTACGAGTTCAACCCCAAATCTGTGGGAGGAAAACTGCCGAAAGATGACTTCTACTATCAAAAGTAAAGCCAGGCCCGCTTTCCGGAAGTTTCTGCAGAATCTCGCCGCCGCGGCCTTCTGGGTGGGCGTCTGGGAGGTGGCCTGCCGGGCCGTCGGGCAGGAAATCCTGATTGTCTCCCCCGGCCGCGTCGCGCAGCGCCTCTGCGAGCTCGCGCGGGAAGGCGCCTTCTGGCTGACGGTCCTCCGTTCCGTACTGCATGTGGCCGGCGGCTTCCTGGCCGGGACCGCCGCGGGGGTGCTCCTCGCCGTGCCGGCCGCCGGCTCCCGCATCCTGTACCACCTGCTGAGCCCCCTCGTCGGCGTCGTCAAAACGGTCCCGGTCGTCTCCTTTATCATCCTGGCGCTGGTCTGGATCCGGCCGCCGCACGTGCCCGTGTTCATCTCTTTCCTGATTGTGCTGCCGGTCGTCTGGGGCAACGTGACGAAGGGAATCGCCCAGACCGACCGCCGCCTGCTGCAGATGGCGCGGTGCTACCGCTTCGGCGCGGCGAAAGCGGTGCGGTACGTCTACCTCCCCTCGGTCGCGCCCTATTTTCTCGCCGCGTGCACGACCGGCATGGGGCTTGCCTGGAAGGCCGGCATCGCCGCCGAAGTTCTGGCCAACGCGGAGCTTTCCATCGGCGGCCGCATCTACGACTCAAAAATCTATATGGAAACGACAGACCTTTTCGCGTGGACCGCCGGCGTGGTCCTGATGAGCCAGGCGGCGGTCGACTCGGATGGCGACGGACAGAAACAAGTCAAGTTTTGTGACGTGACCGAAAACGAAACGGGTCACCTGACATCGGGCGGCAGCGGGGCCGAGGTGTTATGGAGCGACGAGTCGACGAACCCCCGCTGGGCGATCATCCGGATCGGAAGTGGAAGTTCGACGCTGTTTCCCGTCGTCATGGAAAAGAGCGGCGGCGAGGCAGGCGATCACAAGATGCAGTGCAGCTTTGAATACGACATTTTTGACTTTCCGAAAATGAACGGCGACAAACCGATTGAAACGGCGTTCGATCTCAACGGAGAAAACAGCAAATTCAAACGCCCCGCACTCGGCAAAGCCAAGGAAGCCGACTTCGGAATCGCTCTTTGGGACGATGACAAACTGAATGTCGTCTGGTGCAACGAGGTCGTGGAAATCAAATCCTGCAGTTCGGAAAATGACGATGAGAAAGAAGAAACATGACAGGCGAAATGATTATCGACAACAACGGCAACCTCGTTGTCATGAAGGAAGGCCATGTTGCGATTGTCGGCAAGAACGGGATCGGCGACTGTGTCTGTTGTGCCGGGCCGCTGCTCATCTGGATGATCATC
>ENA-UOOK01004569-UOOK01004569.1-fermentation-metagenome-genome-assembly--contig:-NODE-4569-length-14715-cov-10.424284_pt1 | contig 14715 bp, 18 predicted proteins | sample MGYA00245777_ERZ724023 | MGnify/ENA primary metagenome ERZ724023 (study PRJEB28704, sample SAMN03018312) | fermentation metagenome | biome: anthropogenic terrestrial biome; feature: soil...
AATTTTCAAGGATCAATGCCGCTTGTTTGAAGCAGCTTTATTATAATATCACCTTTTATAATTAGTGTCAACATATTATTTGTTCTTTTTAATATTTATATGCAATATTTTTTAAAATTATCATTTAGCGACACAAAAAAGGCAATATATATTGCCTTTTTTGTATTACTTTGCAAGCTCGTATATGGCATTACCATATATTTGGGCATTTCTGATGAGATCTTCTATTTCAACATATTCATCAGTTTGATGCTCTCTTGCTGCTTTTCCCGGGAAATTAGGACCAAATGCAACTATATTGGGCATTTTTTTCGCATATGTCCCTCCTCCTATTGATAACAGCTCAGGCTCAAGGCCAGTTTGTTCTTTATAAACCTTCTGTAGCTTTATAATAAGAGGATGATCTTTGGGAAAATATAAAGGATGGGCAACTCCTAGATTCTCAATTTTAAGTCCATAAGATTCAGCCTTTGATTTTAACTTATCCATCACATCGTTTTCATTAAAAGTTACAGGATATCTTATATTAATAGATACTGCAGCTTTACAACTGTCTATTTTTATCATTCCCACATTAAGAGATAGTTCACCAGTTTCATCTTTTAAATCTATGCCTAATTCCTTGCCACGGGTATCCATTCCTATATTGCAGACAAGGAATTCAACGAATTCCCTTAGGTCATCACTTATATTAATATCTTTTAGAAATGGTAAAAACATCATTATAGCATTTTCCCCTAGCTCAGGCTGACTTCCGTGAGCAGATAATCCTTTTGAACTAAATAAAATATCTCTCTCTTTTTCATCATAATTTATATCAAATCCTGTTTTCTCAATATACTTTTTAAGATCATCTATTACATTCTGTTTTATGTAATCATCATGAATCTGCATAGCACATTTGCAGGTATCTGGAACCACATTAGGGGCATTTCCGCCTTCTACATATTTTATATTGATATCATTTTTTATATCTTTGTCTAAATACTTAACAATATCAAACCCTAATATTCCTTTTTCAGCATAAATAATCGGGTATTCTGCATCAGGAGTAAACCCCATATCTGGCGCCTTATCTCTTTCGAGATAATTAACTACGTCATTTGATCCATTCTCTTCATTAGTACCAAAAAAGATTCTAACCTTCTTGCCTAATTGAATGTTTGCTTCCTTTATAGCTTTAAGCCCAAACAAAGCCGCCATTATTGGTCCTTTATCATCAATTGCCCCTCTTGCATATATTTTTCCATCGTGTATCTCACCACCATAAGGAGGATATTTCCACCCACTCCCCTCGGGTACAACGTCAAGATGTCCTAAAACTCCAATAGTTTCTTCTCCTTCACCATATTCTGCATATCCCATGTATCCATCCACGTTTACTGTTTTAAATCCTAATGATGAAGAAATGCTTAAGGCTTTCATAAGTGCTTTATTTACCCCTTCCCCAAAAGGCATTCCCTCTTTAGGTTCGTCCATAACACTTTTTATTCTTACAACTTCCTGTACTGATTTAACCAACTCATCTTTCATTGATTCTACTAAATTATTTATTTCATCCATAAATTACACCTCCGCTTATCTTCTATTCACTATTCACTAATACTAGCCTATCACTATGTTTAAATTATGTATAGTATATAATAAAACCAAAAAAGGCATTCATATAAATGCCTTTACAATAACACTATTAACTACTTAACTTAAATATAGTTTAAGAAATATTAAAAGCAGAAATCCTGGTATCCCAAGCAAACCAACTGTTAATATGGAACCTGGGTTTATACCTATAGTAAAATCAAAGAAGCCGCCAATGAAATTAAATATAATAAGAGCAAAAGCCCCTATGAAAGAACTTATTAGCAGCTTAAAAAGCCATTTAATCGGTTTTATAAGTATAGTCAGCAAAATTATAACAACAATAAAAATAAAAAGATATGCAATAACAGTTTCATAATTTAAACCAAATATCATACCCTCACCCCTAATATATAAGAGTTTCAATTTCACAATCTAAAGATGCAATCTATTATGTTCACAACTTATCTTTTATACACCTTTAAAAAATATACTATTTCTACTATATATATATTAAGCATATAAAGGTATTTATTCCTATGGAATAATTAATTTTTCCGACTTTATATTCTTCTGCTTCATCTTCTTTATAATATATGAGATCCTTAAGTTTATTGCGTACTCCTCATAAATTGCATAATTAATCAAGTCAGGATCTGATGCATTATTAAACAACACATTGACGCAATCAAGTTCTTGCTTTGCCAGCTCTAATGCGTATAGATACTCTGATGCTTCATCAGCTTCAGATAATCCATACCTCATCCTGTTTCCGAACAGTGTCTTTAATAATCCATTCTCCTTATTATTAGGTACGTTATAAGAAGTAGATGTATTGCTATTGCTGTTGCTATCCATAAAGTTACCTCCCATCTATAATATTCCTATTGTTACCATATAGTGGGGGACTTATTCATCTTTTCTTATTTAAATAAGGCATTCTAAAAGCTTATAATATGCATCTTTTTCATCTACATCATATTACTATAAACTAGTAATACAAACACATATAACATAATATATAGGGGTTTAATGAAAAATAAAGAAGTAAAGAAATAATAAACACAGAAAAGAATGGTAACTTATCTTAAAATTAACCCAAACTTGTCTATAAGAGGTGTAGGCCAAGTATTGAGTTTAAGTAAAAGATTCGGTTTAAGAGTAGGATTAAACCGTGACAGAGAACTGCCCCTGTCACATTAATCTACTGTTAATAGACATTGGTTAATAGTCTCTTTATCGCAAACATCTATAGGTTTAGCTTGCTTCTCAAGCTTTTTTTCTATATTAGTTTTGCATTTTGTTATATATTTTTTATCTTTTTTCATACTTTCTCTCTCCTTTCTCTTTTTATTCAAACATCCAATTATAAAATAGGAAGTTATTTACTTAATTTAGTTAGTTTAGTTATTTAACTAAAAAAGTATTACTCTTTATTATATACTATATACTAACTTTATGCAATAGTAATTTTGAAATATCTTAAAAATCATCCTATATTTTAAAAATGGCCGCCTACGGCCGCCATTTTAATCTAAACTTTTAATTATATTTTCAACTATAGGACTAAAAATTTCTTCTATGGCTTTATCTTCACTGTTATAGCCTGAGCCAAGATTACTTATGCTGCGTAACACAGGCAATTCACCTAATAGTTTCAAATTCATATCTTGTAAAAATCTATTGGTATTATCATCGTTATAAATTTTTATTTTTTTACCACAGTCAGGACAAGTTATATAACTCATATTTTCAATAACGCCTAAAACATTAATATTCATTGCCTTTGCCATATTAACTGCCTTTGACACTATCATTGAAACAAAATCCTGAGGAACGGATACTATAATTAATCCGTTTATTGGTATAGATTGAAGTACGGTTAATGCTACATCTCCTGTTCCTGGAGGCATATCTATTAATAAATAATCTAAATCTCCCCAAAGCACATCAGTCCAAAACTGTTTTACCGCACTAGATATAACGGGCCCCCTCCATATTACAGGCTGGTTCTCATCCTCTATTAGCAAATTAAGTGACATAACATATATACCATCTTCAGTTTCTACTGGAAGCATAAATTCTCCATTGGATGTAGCTTTTTTATCTTTTATACCTAAAAGTCTTGGGACGCTTGGCCCAGTTATATCTGCATCAAGTATTCCTACCTTGTATCCAAGTTTTTTAAGTTGTTTAGCAACTAACACGGATACGGTGGACTTTCCCACTCCGCCCTTTCCACTCATTATACCTATTATTTTCTTTACATTATTCATTGGATTGCTTTCTATCATGCACTGGTTCTTATCTTTAGTGCATGTACTGCCTGATGGACATGAGCTACAATTTGACATATTCTTCACCTCGTATTATTGCATTTGCTAATTAAATATTATATCCCTTTTAAATCATTGTCAAACATTTGATTGTATGCCATAGATACAAAGGCTGCACCCCTAAAGTCAGGATGTAGCCTTGATATTTTATATTTTATTTTACATTTTCTAAAATACCTTTTATTCTATCAGAATACTTTTTATCGGCTCTTTGCGATAAAGCTTCAAAGTTTTCCATGCTCGCTGTTTTCTTAACTCCCATATTCACAAATGAGGTATCTAGATCCTCAAATATTTTATATACATCCTCATTGCCATTTGCGCCGCCAATACTATCATTTAGATTAATCTTTTTTCCATCATTAAATTCAATAATATAATAAAACTCACCCTTATAATGCATAAAAGGAAGCCGTATCTTATTTCCGTAAACTCCTGTGTCAATACTTACTACATCTTCATAACTATATTCTCTACCTGATGGTGAAAATACCGAATAATCCTTTATCTTGTCATTTGATATAACACTTACATTAACTATAATTATATATAGTAAAATTATATTAGCTGTAGTAAATACAATGGTAAAGGATTTCTTATCCTTTTTAATAAAGTTGTTCATCTTGTCAACAAATGGTATTTTAAAGCTAACTAATTTCTTATAAGCTATATAAAGGAATAAAAGCAAAAAATAAATCTCATAGATAAATACCAGCCTTGATGCGGGATACTTAAAAACCCACATTATGTAGTCATTAGGTAAAAAAAGCTTTGATTGTATAAATGCTATTAGGGCAAAGCACACAATTGATAATATAACTATATTAATCGTCGCAAGCACCCAAAAAACAATTGATTTAATAATTTTCAAGTTAACATCTCCCCCAAGCCGAACTTAATCAAAATTTATATAAAGCTAAATATACCATAAACTAAATTTAATATCAATTCCATTAAATTTCACCTTGAGGAATAACTGCTATTTTCGAATCTATAGTGTCCCGTGATTTTTGCCGCTTTGTACCACCCTATTAAAGCATCCTCTTCCCGAACAGGTTGTCCTGCATTATGAATTAAAAACGGTATGCCACGGGCATCTCGTTTATCAGATATTATTCCTATATGAGAATAGTTTTCCCCAAATATAACAATATCCCCTCTCTGCCATTCTTCTATTTTGTATGGGTCTAATGTATAAGAGACGGCATGCCTATCAAAAAATACCTTTAAATTTCGAACCCTTCTAAAATCAATATTAGGATCTGGTTTTCCACCTACTGCAGGATATAAATCAACATTGTTTTTAATGTCTTCATCCACCATATCTTTTAATGTATATCCTGCGTTTTTAAATGCCCTCCACACCACGTCAGTACATACGCCTTCATATTTAGGGGGATAACCATCCGCATAATACTGGCTTTTATATTTAGGCCTGTTTTTAGCGTCCTGCCTTGCTCCTAATAGTATGTCCGTATAATCATCAATACCATTTTGGTTGCAATCATTTTTACTATATATAGTTTTGATACCAAAATGTTCATCATAATATACCTTTTGGGGTAACAAATTAAAGTATTTAAGTATGCCAAGTGCAGCCGTTAGTATAATTGCTACTATTATCGCGAATGTCTTTTTTCGTTTTATCTTCACAAATTATCCCCCCAAAGTTTGTACTCTCCACTTTTTAATATGCTCCTATAAAACCTTTTCAAAAGCCATTCTTTCGCTGCTATCCTCAATATAAATTATACCGCAATACTTAAACCTATTTTTGTAAAGCAGCTTCTGCATTGGAATATTTTCTTTGTGCGTATCTACCCTGATACTGTGTATATCCATATTCGAGCAAATCTCTTCTGCATTTTTTAAAATTATTGATCCTAATCCTAATCCTTTATTGTCAGTATCAACTGCTATTCTATGGATTGCTGCATATTTATCATTGCTTATCCATTTACCATTATAAATTGATTTATAGTTTTTTTCTCCATCAAAAATAATTGCAGCTGTACCAACCACGATGCTATCTTTTAATAGTACGTATGCATTTTTATTATTAATATCATTTTTTACTGTATCAAAGTTAGGGTAGTTATTCTGCCATTGATCTATCCCATGTTCCTTAAAGTACCCTTGTGCCTGACTAATAATGCCCATAATACTGTTAGCATCTGACTCAACCGCTTTTTTAAATTCCATTTAAAAAACCTCCAAAGTGCCTTTGCCTTTTACCTTTTATATTACTACAAGGTGAGCTTTCTCACCTTAACTTTTTTGTATTGCCAACATTTATATGAATTTTTCTATTTTTTCTGCGGCGTATAAAACTCATTAATATAAAAATAATGAGCAGTATAATAACTATTATAATTGTATATGCAGTCAATGCAATGGAGTTAGGTTTGCTCATAAGTGCAAATATATTGTGGTTATCCTCTACAATCTTTCTTCCCTGCGGTCTATTATAATATTCCGATATCTGGGGAGTACCATTTACCTTATCAAAAGATTTAAGATATTGGGCAACGGCAAGCCATTCTTTAACCTCGGTGCTTTGGCCGCTGCTATTATCCATAATTATCTGTGCCTCAAAATCAGTAATAGGCTCACCATCCTTTGTTTTTGGTACAACTGACAAAATCCCATGAGACTCCTCATTTACGGCTGAAAGCATTTGGGCAGAATAAAGACCTGCTATAACACGGTAGAGCTTTTTATCATCTATCTCCTCATAACTTCCATCTTTTTTTTGCAGCTTAACATCTGTAACCTTATTTAGCATAAACCTGTTAGGATTAAATGAAAAAGATATACCAGACATATAAAGCTGTGTACCGGCCATAATTGGAGATATAGATGCATCAACTTCGCAGGCCGTCTTTAGCTCTTTTCCAGTAAGATATACAGAAATCAATGGATAGCCAGAGGTTTTGTCAGCCCCCACGCCTAATGAGCTTACATTAAAAGCATTTGAAGCCGTAATATCTCCTTTTATAAACGAGTCTCTTATTGTACCTGAAGGTGTAATAGCTGCCGTAATGGGTTCATAGTCTTGCCCCTCAGCCTTTTCTACAGCATATACATAAGCATCGCTTATAAAGTTTCCTAAAGTATCTTCTTTATGTTCCTCGCCTATATCTGATGTTGGAGTAAAATCAAAAGGTGAATATGCTAATACCTCATCAAACTTCATATCAAACTTATCAAGATATGTGTCTTGTATAATTTCCTTATACTTATTTACTGCCTGGGAAATATTAGTGTCATCTGGCAGACTATCATCAATTGGTTTAAGTTCATAATTAGTTATGTTCCAATTTCCTTCTGGGGACTGTGATATACTTAGTTTGCCAAGGTTTTCACAATATTCTCCGCAGGAACATATAATTGTATTACCTACAACAATAGGTTCAGCGAGTCGTGTATGGGTATGTCCACTTATTATTACATCTATATTGGGTACTTTTTTTGCTAATATTTCATCTTCCGATTTTTTCTTATTATCATCCACACCTGAATGGGATAAACATATAATAAGATCTACCTTTTCTTCTTCTTTTAATATATTAACAACACGCTTTGCATTTTCAACGGCATCAGTAAATTTAACCTCTGCCATAGGAGCACAAGAATCAGCATCCTTTCCTAACAAGCCAAAGATACCTATCTTTATGCCTTTTTTCTCCAATACGGTATAATCTTTCACCTTATAATCATCCATTGCTTGCTTTAAATCTGTGAGAGACTCACTTAATCCTCCATTTTTATCATCAGGGAACATGATATTAGATGCAACAATCTCAGGTAGCTTATTATTGCCTTTCTTTGCCGAATTTAGGCTGTCAGCTAAACCCTTAGCCCTAAAATCAAACTCATGGTTACCAAACGTTACTGCGTCGTAGCCCATCTGTCCCATAAGATTAATCCCAGGGGCTTCGGCAGTATATATAGTTTGGAATAGACTTCCCATAGAAAAATCTCCAGCATCCACAAGCAATAATTCAGAATCCTTTTTTCTTTCCTCTTTAATAGCACTTTGAAGCCTAGCAAATCCTCCTACCTCCTTTTTCTTTCCATCTTGCAAAAGATCAAAAGGCAATATATGATCATGCATATCATGGGTAAACAGTATTGTAATGTCTTTATCTGCCTGGTCTGCAAATACACCATACACATTAAAAGAAAACAACATTATAATGCTTACAAATATGGCAAGCAATTTAGATAATTTTTTCATATTAACAACCCCTTAATAGAATAGTTTTATTTTTGTTAACATTCAGATAAATTGATTATACCATAAAATTCTTTTATATTTATTACTGTTGAATAAACAATGAATCTTTGGTATAATTATCAAAAATAAATAATATAAAAATAATGATAGGGAATAGTACATAGTGAAAATCTTAAAGCGAGCCTATGGCGGTGAGAGATAGGTTGAGGAATCTATGGAATGCAGCCCTTGAATTTCTTATCAAGAAGTGAGAATTAATAATTAACCATGGTTAATTATTAATTTCCAAATAGATAAAGACATGTTCTCATGTTATAGAGAAGTGGAATTTTAAAGTTCCAAAAAGAGAGAGTGTTTTATGTTATTTGCTTTTTGTAGACAAAAACACTAATTAGGGTGGTACCGCGAAGACTTTTTCGTCCCTTTAAGTTTGATCTTGAGATTAAACTTGAAGGAATAAAAAGGTCTTTTTTATTTTATAGCTTAAAAAGCGACTTAAAATATTAAAAAATGGAGGGAAATAAAAATGGAAGAGATACTAGAAATTCTCGAGAAAAGCAGTAAATATACTGAGGATGAGATAGCAGTAATGACTGGCAAAACTTCTGAAGAAGTAAAAGCAGCCATAAAAAAGTACGAAGAGGATAAGGTTATTGTAGGCTATACCACGCTTATTAATTGGGAAAAAACAACTAAAGAAAGTGTAGTTGCATTAATTGAAGTTAAAGTAACACCCCAAAGAGGTGAAGGTTTTGATAATGTTGCAAAAAGAATCTATAAATTTCCAGAGGTAAAGGCATGTTATCTAATGTCTGGAGGATTTGATCTTACAGTAATTGTTGAAGGTAAAACAATGAAAGATGTTGCCCTATTCGTAGCCGAAAAACTTGCTGCACAAGAATCTGTTTTAAGTACATCAACCCATTTCGTACTTAAGAAATATAAAGATGAAGGAACTATTTTTGAGGAAAGGGTTTATGACGATAGGGAGGCAGTAATCATATGAACTTAGAGAAAATGATTTTACCAAGAGTAAGAACAATGGCACCATCAGGCATAAGAAAATATTTTGATATGATGAATGAAATGAAAGATTCAATATCTCTTGGTATAGGGGAGCCTGATTTTGTTACACCATGGAATATTAGCGAGTCGGGTATATATTCTCTTGAGGAAGGACATACTCATTATTCTTCTAATGCAGGATTGATGGAATTGAGGCATGAGATATCAAATTATTTAAAAAGAAAATATGGGCTTGATTATAATCCTGAAAATCAAATAATCGCAACAGTTGGTGGAAGTGAGGGTATTGATATTGCACTTAGATCTCTAGTTGGCCCAGGAGATGAGGTCATTATCCCAGAGCCAAGTTTTGTTGCATATAAAGGTTGTACTATTTGCACGGGGGCAACCCCTGTAGCTTTAAATTTAAGAATAGAAGATGAGTTTAAATTAACTGCTGAGCTTCTTGAAAAGGCTATTACTCCTAAAACAAAGGTGCTTATACTCCCTTTTCCTAACAACCCAACAGGTGCTATAATGACAAAAAAAGAGCTATACCCTATTGTAGAGGTACTTAAAGATAAAGATATTATTGTTATATCTGATGAAATATATTCTGAACTTACTTATAAGGATAGGCATACATCAATTGCAAGTTTTCCAGAAATGAAAGATAAGACAATTGTAATAAACGGTTTTTCAAAGACTTTTGCTATGACTGGCTGGAGGCTTGGGTATGTCTGCGGACATCCAGCACTTATTGAAGCCATGAAAAAAATCCATCAATATGCAATAATGTGCCCCCCAACTACGGCACAATATGCTGCAATTGAAGCCTTAAAAAATGGTGATGATGCCGTTCATGAAATGTTTATGGAATACAATAGAAGAAGACGTGTTATGGTAAACGGCTTTAGAAACATTGGGCTTGATTGTTTCGAGCCTATGGGAGCATTTTATGTTTTTCCATGTATAAAATCCACTGGTTTAACCTCTGATGAATTCTGTGAAAAACTGCTTAAGACTCAAAAAGTTTTAGTTATACCTGGCAATGCATTTGGTGATTCTGGTGAAGGCTATGTTAGAGCATGCTATGCATCTTCTATGGAAAACATAACTGAAGCATTAAAACGTATAGAAAAGTTTTTAGTGTAAAAAAGACAGGGGACTATTTAATATCCTCTGTCTTTTTATATTATTGATTTAGCTCAAAACCAAATTTACAAAAGTCTATTAACCCCTTCCAATTTTACAATCAAAATCATAGACTAGATTCATTTACCAAACCTATTCTTTAACTTCCTTTCAATAAAAAAAATTGGAGTAATTAAAGCAATAAGGCTAATCCCTACATTTATTAAACTTAAAGATGCAGGATCAATTTGAACAATCAATTTCTCAACTACAACAAAAATAAATAATATTATGCCAATAGTCCTCCAAGCATCTCCGCAAAGTTTATGTGCTAAATCCCAAGCTTCCTGAGATGCCATAGACCGTTTTGTTCTATATCCGTATATCTCATTTATCTCTTTTGGCGGATGGTTTTCAAATATTATTCCTATTACTATCATTGTTATAGGGATAATTAAATCCACAATCCAGAAAAAAATATTCACTTATACTCATCCCCCTTATTTATTATTTATATATAGTATTCTAGTTTAAGTTCGTATAGTATCTATCAATATTAATCACTGTATAGCAGCTGTTATCAACAGCTCTAACTGCATCCTGTATTTCCTTTTTTATCTGCTCTTCAGATTTTTCATAGCCATTTGGAATTACAACATCAAATATAAGATTTTTATAATTATATCCTATAACTACCCTAAAATCGTGCATAGTAATATCTTTATCGATTGTGGAGATTACATGAGCCACCATTTCTCTTAGTTCATTTATAGATTCATCATCAGTTACAATAGGATCAAGATGAACCACAAGATATAGCCCGCTTTTTTTAAAATCTCTCTCTATTAAATCTGCAACATCATGGCTTTCCATGATATCATTTTTTGCATCAACCTCAATGTGAACCGTAGCAAAACATCTTCCACCAGGCCCATAATCGTGAACAACAAGATCGTGTATGCTTAATACCCCTTTATATGACCTAAGCTTTAATGCAATTTTACTTACTAGCTCTGGGTCTGGAGCCTCTCCAAGAATTGGACTTAATGTCTCTTTAACTAGTTTAATTCCTGAATACATAATAAATAGAGCAACTCCCATTCCTACATAGCCATCAAGCTTAAGTCCTGTAAATTTTGCAATTATTGTACATACAAGAACAGCTGATGTTGTGTAAACATCATTTAAGCTATCAACAGCCGTAGCTTCAATTGCCGTTGATTCAATTGCCTTACCTATTTTTTTATTAAAAATACTCATCCACAGTTTTACAGCAATTGAAACTAACAATACCACCATGGATATTATGCTAAAGTTAATTTCATCTGGATTTATTATCTTCCTAAAGGATGACTTTATAAGGTCAAACCCAAGTACCATAACAAGAAATGCAACAATAAGCCCTGATACATACTCAATTCTAGCATGTCCAAAAGGGTGTTCCTGATCTGCAGGAAGTTCAGAAAGTTTAAAACCTATGAGTGTGATTAACGATGATGTAGCATCTGATAGATTGTTTATACCATCAGCTAAAATCGAAACACTAGATATAATCATTCCTGTAATAATCTTTGAAGCAGAAAGAAACACATTACAAACAATACCAACGATGCCTGCCATTTTACCATAGCTTTGGCGTACATCCCTATCCTTTACATTATCACTATTTTTAACAAAAAGTCTTATAAGTATATCTGTCATTTTTACATTACCTTTCTTTATAAAAAAAATTTGCGAAGATATGTTCGTTATCATATGATAATTATACACTAAGTTAGTCTCATGTAAATATAGTGTGCCCCATCCCTACCATACTATGGCAAAACTTAAATGGGAAGTGGCAGGCGTCTCTCCACTTTTGTGGAGCAAAGCTCCATGTTTAAATCTGAATAAAAAAAAGAAACCAGCTAGGTATAACTTAACTGGTTTCTTTTTTTTATTCAATTCAAGGTAGGCATTTTCTTTTTCTTCTGGCGATTCATCATCAAACTTTGAAAAGTTGGGTTCTATATCTATTGGTGGGAGTTTTAATTCAGGTGCTGCATTGTTTAATTTATCTGCCAATTTATCGTTTTACGAGATGCCCAACTAAGTTACCAACTAGAGATATGCCGGCATATCCTATTATATAAACCCATGCAGTACTGTTGTAATAAATAAAAATAGTTGGTATAAAAAGAGCACCTATAATTATTGGTAAAATTAAATTAAAGCCATGCTTCATGCCATAAATCAATGATGCTATAACGCAAATTAATGGTATAGCTATCAGTAGTATAAGCATAAAGCTCCCAGTGTCCTTTCCTAACAAAGGCAATACATAAAAAGCTATTGCACACACTATTAGATAGGGTAACATATTTTTGACCTTATCCATACTTACCTCCTTTTTAAATTTTCTCCTTTTGGAAACCTCTAAAGAAATGATAATGAAGTGCAGACATTGTGTATTAGTTAAATTTAGATAATTTTCTCTAATCCGTCTCTGTTTAAGATTATAATTTTTCTGTGGCCTTTTAGCTCAATTAGTCCTTCCTCTTGAAATACGGTTAATTTTCTGCTTAGAGTCTCCTGACTCATACCTATTTGGGAAGCAAAATCCCCTTTGGTCATATTTAGCAGTACCTCTTTTTTCCCTGCGGAAAGAGTTAGCAGCGCCTCTGCTAAACGTTGTTCCACTGTGTTAAGATTAATAGCTTCTATAAGATTTTCTGCCTTTTCTAATCGTTCACTTAGCTCTTCCATTACTTTAAAGGCAATGGATGGGTACTTTTTCATAAGCTCCTTAAGCTTATCTGCTTCAATTACGCACATGGTTGAGGTCTCTAATGCCTCTCCATTATCCGTCATAGGCAAAGAGCTTAAAAGAGAAAGTTCCCCCATAAATTCGCTAGGTTCAATCACTCGGATTACCTGTTCCTTGCCATTGGCATTAAGCCTCGAAATCTTCACCCTGCCAGAATGTACGACGTAAAGCTTTCCGCCTTTATCCCCTGCCATATAAACCATGTCACCTTTTTCAAAAGTTTGCGCCTTGGTTATTAAGGCAACCTCCTGCGTTTCCTCCTGCGTTAGGTTGCTAAATATGGGCACAATCTCTATGCAGTTTGCGTAACTCTTTTTGTTGCTATTGCAATTCATTAATAACTCCCACCCTAAACCAAATTCCCTCGGTATTTCTGTAATTTCATTCCTAAATTCGTCACACTTCTTTTACTGATTTTATTATACCATCTTTCTGCTTTGACATCACGCTTTTCCATGCCGAGGTAAGCGGGCAGCATTTATGGTTACCGGTAGCACAGACGCATCGTGAATCAACATACCGAAGGACAAATTTGCTGTTTTTATCAGTACCACTGTAAGCAGAAATGCCGACATTAGGACAACATCAGCCATAGATATTATACCCATAATGCTTTCTCGATTGCCAATAATAACTGCTACTACCTCCTAAAATTTATTTTTGTTTATAACTTTGGTATATATAGACAATCAAAATATATAATTATTCTTCTCTATATTTAGGTCTTCCTCCTACCCGATTAGTGTTAGTATTAATAGAATTGTTCTGGCCAATCAATATATCTATTTAAGACATTTACAAACTCACTTAATCCTTGAGCGTCCTCACTATTGAATCTAGTTTTAATGGGACTATCAATATCTAAAACCCCTATTAACCTATCATTTTTTATAATGGGTAGAACAACTTCTGATTTAGATGCTATGTCACATGCAATATGTCCCGGGAATTCACTCACATCCTCTACTACCTGCACCTTTTTTGTATTTGCTGCAGTACCGCATATTCCTTTGCCTAAAGCAATGCGAACACATGCAGGCTTCCCCTGAAATGACCCTAAAACTAATTCTCCCTCTTTATATAAATAAAATCCCACCCAATTAATATCAGGCATCATCATATATAATAAAGCAGCCCCATTAGATATGTCTGCAAGCCAATCTGCTTCTTCATCGATTAAGCACACTAGATATGTGTTTATTTGCTTATAAAACTCCTTTTTGTCCTGAGTATTTATTTCCCCTATATCAAACATAATTTAATCTCCTTGCTTATATCAATTTATATAATAATAAACCATCCCTTGATACAACAAAAAAACTCCCCCTACTATTTTATGTCTGGTTATACTTTCAAACTCTATTCCTCTTGAGTTTCCGTTAATTGCATTTAGAAAACGAATAGTTTACCGATTTAGGTGGCAAATTTGAAACTAAGTTGACGGTATGTAGGGCGCTTTGTCTTGAACCAATGTCTGATGCCCTCTCTTGCATACGACAATATTCCAGAAACACCTTTTGCAAGTCGATAATAGTTAAAATAAACTTTTTCCTTTATTGGGTTTGCTGATTTTATAATTGCAACTTTAAGGGCACTTGTCTCTGGTTTCATTGAAA
>ENA-UOOK01004570-UOOK01004570.1-fermentation-metagenome-genome-assembly--contig:-NODE-4570-length-14714-cov-4.026605_pt1 | contig 14714 bp, 14 predicted proteins | sample MGYA00245777_ERZ724023 | MGnify/ENA primary metagenome ERZ724023 (study PRJEB28704, sample SAMN03018312) | fermentation metagenome | biome: anthropogenic terrestrial biome; feature: soil; material...
ACTTTACAGCTATTGTTTTTAGTGCCTCTTATCTTTCATTAAAGAGCCGGAGTATTAGAAAGATATTTGCTGGGGAGCCTACGGTTCTGATTCAAAACGGAAAAATCCGGCTCGATCCGCTCAAGTCCGCCGGCTTTCCGCTCGGGGAGTACGATAAGGCTTACCAGTATATCGAACAGCATGCGGACACCGCGATGAAGGTCCTGATCCGTGTTGCGGACTGAGGTGCGAAATGGATGTTCTTTGCGTGGGGCAGATGGTGGCCGATATTCTCGTTCAGGGAGCCGATGCGGTGGACTTTTCCGTCGATACCACCAGGGTGGACAAAATCTCCATCCAGAGCGGGGGAGACTGCCTGAATACCGCGATCGATCTGAGCCTGCTGGGCAGCAAAGTGGGATTTACAGGCGTGCTGGGTTCGGATGTGCTGGGCAGGTTTCTGCTGGACACCGTGCGGAGCAAAAAAATAGACGCTCGGGGCGTGAAAGTCAAGGATGGCGTCTCCACCTCGTCGGTGATCGTTCTGATCAATTCCTCGGGGGAGCGTGTATTCCTTTATTACGGCGGATCAAACGACCGGTTTTCGTTTCAGAATATCGACCCCAGCCTGATTGAGGAATGCAGGATCGTGCATGTGGGCGGAACCTACCAGCTCCCGTTTTTTGACGGCGAGGGTGCGGAAAAACTGTTCCGTCTCGCCAAAGCCCGGGGAAAAATGACAAGCATGGATGTGACGTGGGATACCTCAGGAAGATGGATGAACACGATAGAACCATGCCTCCCTTTTCTCGACCTGTTTCTGCCGAGCATCGGGGAAGCAGAAAAAATTACGGGAGAGTCGCAGCCGGAGAAAATGGCGCGGGTCCTGAAGAACAAGGGCGTGAAGCATGTAGCGATCAAGCTCGGGAAGCGCGGCTGCTATGTGGATGCGTTCGGGGAGCGATTCTTCCAGCCCGCGTTCGACGTGGAGGCAGTCGACACCACAGGGGCCGGGGATGCCTTTGTTTCCGGCATGCTGATCGGGATTTTAAGGGGATGGGACATCCGACGGACCGCCGAGTTCGCCTGCGCCGTTTCCGCCAACTGTATCCAGTCTCTCGGCGCGACATCCGGAATCATTTCTTTTGAAAAAATTCAGGAATTTCTTCGCTCTGATCAAAAATCTGTTCGGAAAGGTCTGTAGAAAATGGATGGAACGGCTCTGAAAAAAATGCTGCGGGACGCCGATAACGGCGGGTATGCGATTCCCGCGTTCAACTATTCAGACATCTGGGATTTCAAGGCGATTGTGGAGGCGGCCGAGGAAGAGGAGGCCCCCATCATGATCGCGTCGAATCCGCTGGTGGTCGATGAGATCGGCCCGGATTTCTGCGGGGCGATCGGAAAAGTGGCGATGGAAAAGGCCAGAATTCCCCTGATCCATCACCTGGACCACTCCTTTCAGGTGGAGATGTGCAAAACCTGCATGGACTGCGGATATCCTTCCGTCATGATCGACGCTTCCAAATACGATCTGGAAACGAATATCCGGATGGTGAACGAGGTGATGGAATACGCCCGTCCGCGCAAGGTCCATGTGGAGGCCGAGGTCGGAAAGATCCGGGGAAAGGGCATTGAAGGCGATTTCAAGGGAGGGGATTTCCTTGTCGCCGTCGAGGATGCGGTGGAACTGGTCAAACGCACGGGGGTCGATTCGCTTGCGGTGGGCATCGGTTCGGCGCATGGGTTCTATCAGGGAAAGCCCCAGCTGAACTTCAAGCGCCTCGGCGAAGTGAACCGGGCGATCGACACCCCGCTCGTGCTGCACGGCGGGACCGGAATCCCGAGGGCGGATGTCCGGAAGGCCATCCGCATGGGGATCAACAAGGTAAACGTCGGCACAATCATCCACTGCACCTATATGAACAGCCTGCGCGCGGAGCTGAACCGCGTCGGGGATAATCCCTACACCCTGGATGTGATGAAAGCCATCCGTGGAAAGATCAAGGAAGTCGTAAAAATGTGGATCGAGACCTGTATGGCGAACGGAAAGGCGTAGAGAAAATGAAGGCTTATGTCATTGACGGCCGGTGCAGCGGCGGCATCCGGCAGGTCCCAAAGCCCGTGCCCGGCGACGAAGAGGTCCTGATCAAAGTAATGGCGGTCGGCATCTGCGGGACAGACGGCCATCTTTACAGGGGCGACTATCCAACGCCCTACCCGGTGATCCCGGGGCACGAGTATGCCGGAATCGTGGAGGCGGTCGGGGCCGGAGTAAAGCATTTCAAACCCGGACAGCGCGTTTCAGCGGACCCGAACATCTATTGTGAAAACTGCGACAACTGCAAGCGGAACCGGCAGAATTTCTGCCTGGATTTTCGGGGTTTGGGCGAAAAGGTCAACGGGTCGTTCGCGGAGTATATGACGATCCCGGAGCGCTGCGTTTTCGATATCGGCAGCCTGAAATTTACGGCCGCCGCCATGGCCGAGCCTCTTTCCTGCGTCATCCACGGTCAGGAGAACGCGCGCCCGCACTTCGGGGACAAAGTGCTGATCTTCGGGGCAGGCCCCATCGGCTTGATGCATCTGCAGCTTTGCCGCAGAAACGGTGCGTCACGTGTGACCGTTGTGGACCTGAAGGAGGAGAACCTCCGTCTGGCGGAATCCCTGCACGCGGACGACGCCGTTCCCGGAGGGGAAGGGCTGAAGGAGCGGTTGGCGGAGGTTTCAAAAAGCGGGTTTGATCTGGTGATCGACTGTACCGGTGTGCCCGCCGTTCTGGAGCAGGCACTTTCCTTTCTGGCGGATGGAGGCAGGCTCCTCATTTTCGGCGTCTGCCCCGAAGAGGGCCGGATTTCCGTAAGCCCGTACGATATTTTCCGGCGGGAACTGAAAATCATCGGTTCCTTTTCTTTGAAAAAGACATTTTATACCGCTTTGGAGCAGCTGAAAAGCGGCCTTGTGGAGACGGATTGTTTGATCGGGGACCGCATCCTGCTCGATGATCTGCCGGAAAAGATCGAACGGTTCGCGGCCGGTCGCTGTCGGCTAAAAACCATGGTATATCCCCACGGATTTGTAGACTGAAACGTATTTCCAAAAGACATTTAAAATTGCGAATTGCTGATATGAAATGTCCTTCTCTCCGCCATAGGTGAAGGGAAAGACAGACATTTACCATTCGATGTTGGGCTGTCGGAAAAGGAATAGGGCCACCGGGCAAATGACAGACAGGAAGGATCGGTTTTCATGGAAGGAAAAATGAAGGTCGCCGTGATGAACGGCATCGGAAAAATGGGTTTTGTGGAGCGGGACATCCCGAAGCCCGCGGAAAACGAGGTTCTGGTCAGGCTGGAATACGTGGGGATCTGCGGGAGCGACATGCACTTTTACGAGCACGGAAGAATCGGGGACTGCATCGTGGAGCCGCCGTTTGTGCTGGGCCACGAGCCGGGCGGGACGGTCGTCGAAGTCGGGTCGGCCGTTATGGGGCTGAAGGTTGGGGACCGGGTTGCGCTGGAACCGGGGAAAACCTGCGGCCACTGTGAATTCTGCAGAACCGGCAGATACAATCTTTGCCCCGATGTTGTCTTCTTTGCTACTCCCCCCGTAGACGGGGTGTTTCAGGAGTATGTCGCACACGAGGCCGGTCTCTGCTTCAAGCTTCCGGATCAGGTCAGCACGCTGGAAGGCGCTCTGATCGAGCCGCTGGCCGTCGGGTTCCATGCCGCGAATCAGGGCGGCGCGCACATCGGCCAGACAGCGGTGGTGTTGGGCGCCGGGTGTATCGGGTTGATGTCTTTGATGGCGCTTAAGGCGGAAGGCGTGTCCAGAGTCTATGTGGTGGATGTCATGCAGAAACGGCTTGACAAGGCGCTTGAGCTGGGGGCCGACGGGGTAATCAACGCGGCGCAGGAGGACACCGTAGAGGCCGTGCTGAAAAAGACGGGCGGCAAAGGCGCGGATCTCGCCATAGAAACGGCGGGTACTGAAATCACTGCCCGGCAGGCCATCCATTTCGTCAAGAAAGGCGCCATGATCGTTCTGGTGGGATATAGCCGGTCCGGCGAGCTGACGCTTCCTATCAGCCTTGCACTGGATAAAGAACTGACGTTTAAAACGGTGTTCCGTTACAGGAACATTTATCCGATGGCGATTCAGGCGGTCGCATCCGGAAAAGTGAACCTGAAAGGGGTCGTCACAAATATTTTTGAGTTCAACGATATTCAGAACGCGATGGACTCGAGCATCCGGGATAAAGCGAATATCGTCAAGTCGGTCGTGAAGATTGCCGAACCTAAGTTTTAAATCAGATTATGTCTTGTTTCAAAAAATAATATCCCTCTGACGCAGTTATTCCGCGTCAGAGGGATATTATTTTATTTTGTAATCGAAAACTCCGTCTGTGCCGGCAGCTCTCGCTTCTCTATTAAATTTAATCCGAGCCGTTGGAAATGCGGTAGCAAAGCGTCATCAGGCTGTCGTTCAGGTGGACGTTTTCCACCATGGCATCCGGGTATTTCATCGTGATATCGAAATGGCTGAAATTCCAGAAACTCTTCACATTCTGATGGTATAAGGTGTCCGAAAGCGTTTCCACCGCTTCCCGCGGGACGCAGAAAATCGCCATGACCGGATGCTCCCGGGCGCAGAAATCTTCCAGCTCTCTCACGTCGTAAACAGGAAGGTCGCCGACCTTTGTGCCGATTTTTTCCGGCGCGTTGTCGAAAAGGCCGATCAAATCAAATCCCAGCGAGCCAAAAGGCATGTTCAGCGCCAGAGCCTGCCCCAGGTTGCCCGCGCCGATCAGAATCGCCTTGTAGGCGTTGGAAATCCCGAGAATATTGCCGATTTCGTGCTGAAGCTGTTCCACCATATAGCCGTATCCCTGCTGGCCGAAGCCGCCGAAGCAGTTCAGGTCCTGCCGGATCTGTGAAGCGGTAAGACCCATGATTTCGGAAAGCTCTTTGGAAGAAATACGGGTCGTTCCGATTTGTTTCAGATGGGTTAAAAACCGATAGTAACGCGGCATCCTTCGGATGACGGACATAGAAACATTTTCCCACTTAGACATGGTTACACCTCCAAAAGTAATCGCGGCAGGCGCGAATGCCGGGTTCCGGCTACGATACCGCCTGTTTCAGCAGGATCAGGGCCAGAAGATGCGCCGGATAAAAAACGTAGAAGATCCATTTGCCGCGCGCCGTTGCGGCCCGTCTGCCGTTGTAAAGTCCCAGGCAGGGAATGGAAAGCAGAACGCCAAGCTGGTAAAGCTGAGAATAAAACGGATTCCCATCCAGCATCGAAGACGCTGTCATCGAACCGGTCATGAAAACAGCCGCAGCCGCAAACCAAAGGCATTGCTTCCTGAGGTTTCCGCGGTTAATCGCAAAAACCATGGTGAAAAGGAATGCGAACATCATCCAGTCGCCGAGCACGGACAAAAGGCTGAGCGCCGCCAAAGCAAAAGGGCAGAAAGCTTTGTCCCGCATTTTGTCCCAAATCCAGACGGCCAAAAGGCAGCACAGCAGCGTATACAGGACGCTGAACCGCCCAGGTCCGGGCCTGAAATCGATCGTTCCTGTCTGAAAGATCGAGTACGGAATCTGGGAAATCAGAGCAAAAACTCCCAGCCGAACGGCATATCTTTTCACGCTGCGCGTGTGAAAATATCCTTCGACAAGGAGAAAGCAGGTGACCGGCGCCGCGATTCTTCCAAAGAAATGAACCGACTGCCCGGCCGGCGTAGCAAAAGGAAGAAACAGCCATGCGGCATGATCGGCCAGCATGGCGCACACGACAGTCAGCTTCAGGATGTCGGCCGAAAACGGTTTTTTGCTCCCCGGCGGTTCCGGCGGACGGCTCTGCCGTTTCAAGAGCCCAAACCGGAAGGCTTTTCTTTTTGCGTTGCTGCGGCAATTTTCATTCCCGGTGATCTTCCTTTTCAAGTCTGTGCATTCCGTTGCCTGCACTTATTCAGAAACCAGCACGTTTTATTATGAAATATATTTTTCGGATTGTCAATAGGTTATCAATCGTTCCGGCCGTTTTATCCCTGAAATTTTAGAAAAAATGGGTGGGTTTTACAGGAATCCGATCCGTTTTAAGGTAAAAATCAACAAAAACATTACTGAACCTGTCTGCTGCGCCATTGGGAAACGAAAGGTCCGGATGTACTCAGGAAAAACGGCTGAGCCATCAAAACCCGCCGGTTTGTTCCCTTATGGTTCATAATATCGTCGCATTTTTGGGGGAAAGCCGGAAAATTTTTCGAAAAACAAATGCGTCTGCCGGAATCACGGCGAAAATAGCGCGCAAATCTTTCTTTGCGGCGTTGAAGAATACAGGGCGGGATGTTATAATAAAACTGTTTCCGGAAAAAACGACCGCGGAGCAATTTGTTCGGCACATAATGAATGAGAAGCCGCCCCTTACGGCAAACTACTTTGGTAGGAGGTGGCTGAATTATGAGCAAACATCGAAATCAGCACATTGAAAACCCTTTGCCCAGAGAAACGCCGAGGGAAAACGACGAGCCCGCGCCGGTCGACAGCGAAAGGGCGTCGGATCAGATTTCCGAGACGGGTTCCATCATCGCGGGGGTCGGCGACCATATGATTCACTGCCTGACGATCATCGGGCAGGTGGAAGGGCACTATATCCTCCCTTCCCAGAACAAGACGACGAAATACGAGCATGTGATTCCGCAGCTGGTTGCAATCGAAGAGGACCCGAAAATTCACGGCCTTCTGATCCTTCTCAATACCGTGGGCGGGGATGTGGAGGCCGGGCTCGCCATTGCGGAGCTGGTCGCCGGCATGAAGAAGCCGTCGGTCTCCATGGTGCTGGGCGGGGGCCATTCCATCGGCGTTCCGCTGGCGGTTGCCGCCAAGCATTCATTCATTGCGCCGTCGGCTTCCATGACGATCCATCCCGTGCGCATGAGCGGGCTGATGCTCGGGGTTCCGCAGACGCTGGAATATTTTCAGCGGATGCAGGAGCGGATTACCCGGTTCGTCACGCAGAATTCCAACATTTCGGAAGAGCGTTTTACCGAGCTTTCCATGAACACGAAGGAGCTGGTCATGGATGTGGGCACGGTCCTCGACGGGGCCGACGCCGTGGAAGAGGGCCTGATCGATTCCCTGGGGAATCTTTCGGATGCCATCGACTGCCTGAACAAAATGATCGACGAAGGTCAGAAACAGGAAAAAAAGAAGCGGGCAAAGACCAAACGGCCCAGTTCCCCGGCTGTGAAAACGGGTGCGGCCAGAAAATAAGAAAAGAGGGCGTGCGTTCTGCTTTGGCGGCGCGCCGCCAAATACATAAGGGTTGGAGGACTTTACATTGAGCGTGATGCAGGCGATCATTCAAGGGATCATACAGGGACTGACGGAATTTCTTCCGGTTTCCAGCAGCGGGCATCTTTCCCTGGCGCAGCACTTTATGGGGGTGAAGGTGGAAAGCCTTCTGTTCGACGTCATGCTCCATATCGGCACGCTGCTTGCCGTTCTGATCGTATACCGCAGGCTGGTCTGGCGGCTGATCCTGTCGCTTTTCGGGCTGATCCGGGATGTGTTCACCGGGCGGTTCCATTGGCGCCGCATGGATCCCGACCGCAGGCTCCTGATGATGCTGATCATCGGGCTTCTGCCTCTTTTCCTTCTGTTCCTTCCCGTCCCCGGGACCGGGTACCGGATTAAGGATTACGCCGATCTCTGGGCGACGGATAACGATATCGTCGTGGAGGGCTGCGCGCTCGTGGCGACCTCCGTCCTGCTGATATTCGGGATTATTGCGACCAGAAGGAATTCGGCGGCCGCGCGGAAATCGGGAGGAAGGTCCGGCAGAAGGAGCTTCCACACGGCCGACGCGCTCTGCGTGGGCTTTGCCCAGTGTGTGGCGGCTGTTTTCCCGGGGCTTTCCCGCTCGGGCTCCACGCTTTCCGTGGGCCTGATGCGCGGCATCAGCCGCCAGGCGGCGCTGGATTATTCCTTTGTGCTGGGGATTCCGGCCATCATCGCCGCCGCGGCGCTGGAGCTGAAGGATGCGGTTCATGCCCCCGTAGCCATCGGGGTCGCCCCCCTCTTTGCGGGCATCCTTTCCTCCGCCGTGGTCGGCTTCTTCGCCATCAAGCTTCTGCGCTGGATGGTGGCTTCCGACCGGCTGGGGGTGTTCGCCTGCTACACGATGATTCTCGGCATCCTCGTGATCGTGCTCGGAATCATCGAGCACGGCACCGGCGTCGATTTTTCGCTGGTGAAAGCGGCCGTTGCGCCGCTTTGCGCGCTGGGATTCTGATCGGCGGCGCGCTTCCATTATATTTCGGCCCGCAGCCGGGAAAATAAAGAACAAGGAGGATCAAGGAGTGGCCAATCAAAGACCTGTCCGCGGCCGGTCCGCGGCAAAAAAGGCGGGGAAACGCCCCGCCTACCGAAGAGCCGGGCCCGCCCACGCGCAGAAGCGCACGTCTGGGAAAGAGACGCGCAGCGCGGAAGAACTGCACCGCATCAACGAGAGAACGGCGGTCGTGATGTTCGCGGTATCGGTGCTGTCGGCGTGCCTGATCCTGATCCGCGGCGATCACGTCTGGCTCTGGATGCACAATGTGATGCTGGGGCTTTTCGGGAACTGTGCCATTCTGTGGCCGGTTCTTCTTCTTTACATATCCATCGTCACGGCGCTGGAGCGCCCGCGCGGCAATATGGGGTTCAAGGCGGGGATGATGGTTGCCATCATCATCCTGTTCTGTGCTTCCGTTTATATTTTCGGCGCGGCGGCGTTCGCCCAGCGGGATGGGACGTACTGGAACCATCTGAAAACGCTTTACACGCAGGGGACCCAGCAGCGGGGCGCCGGCCTGATCAGCGGGCTGGTGGGGAACCTGTTCGTTTCGGTGCTCGGCTCCATCGGCTCCAAAATTGTGATCGTGCTGATCCTGTTCGTCATGGTGATGATCCTGACGGGCACCGGGCTGATTCAGCTGTTCCGTACCGTGACGAGGCCGATGAACGCCGTTACGGAAAATATCGGCGCGGTGCGGGAGCACCGCCGCCTTCTGGAGGAGCGGGAACGGGACGAGAACATCGATATCCCGCTGGATGCGGACGAGCTCCCGGAGCATCCGGTGAAATCGGGAAATCCCGCCGCGACCGCAAAGGGGAAGAACAAGACGCTGGAGCGCCTGGAAAGGGTGTTCAATGTGAAAAACCCTGGCGCGGCGGCGCCTGTGCCGCAGGAGCCCGCCCCGCCGGCCGCGGCTCCTGCAGTCCCTGTTTCCGTCAGTGTCCCGCCGGCCCCGGCAGCCGCGGCGCAGACGGTCCCCGCTGCTCCGGAGCATCCGGCTCCCGCGGGCGACTCCTCCGGCAGCGCGGCGGCCGCGGCCGCTTTTGTGCAGAAGGCCGCCATGCTGCAGAGCGCGGCGCGTGAAAGCGCCGCGCATCTTGCCGAGCCGGAGGAGTCCCCGAAGGAGGGGTATCATTTCCCGCCCGTTTCCATGCTGGAAACGACGAAGGCGGGCAATCAGTCCGATATTACGATGGAGCTCCAAACAAGCGGGCAGAGGCTGGTCAACACGCTGAAAAGCTTCGGCGTGCAGACCAAAATCGTCAACATCAGCAGGGGGCCTGCCGTCACCCGTTACGAGCTGCAGCCGGCGGCGGGCGTGAAAATCAGTAAGATCACGAACCTGTCCGACGACATCGCGATGAATCTCGCGGCGTCCGCCGTGCGGATCGAGGCCCCGATTCCCGGGAAGGCGGCGGTGGGCATCGAGGTGCCGAACAAAAACGTCAATATCGTCCGCATGAGGGATCTGGTCGAATCCAACGCGTTCGCCGTGGCGAAAAGCCGCCTCACCGTCGCGCTGGGGCGCGACATCGCAGGCGCGCCCGCCGTGACCGACCTTGCGAAAATGCCCCATCTGCTCATCGCGGGCTCCACGGGCTCCGGAAAATCTGTGTGCATCAACTCGATGATCGTCAGCCTGCTGTATAAATCCACGCCGGATCAGGTCCGCTTTCTGATGGTCGACCCCAAGGTGGTGGAGCTCGGAATCTACAACGGGATCCCGCACCTTCTCGTCCCGGTCGTCACGGATCCGCGCAAAGCGGCCGGCGCATTGGGCTGGGCGGTGACGGAGATGCTCAAGCGGTACAAGATCTTCGCGGAAAACAACGTGCGCGACCTCGCTTCTTACAACAAGCTGGCCCGCAGCATGGGCAACCGCTGCGAGGACGGCAGCCCGATGCCGAACATGCCGCAGATCGTCATCATCATTGACGAGCTCGCCGACCTGATGATGGCGGCGCCGAACGAGGTGGAGGATTCCATCTGCCGGCTGGCCCAGATGGCCCGTGCGGCGGGGATGCACCTTGTGATCGCCACCCAGCGCCCGTCCGTCGACGTCATCACCGGCATTATCAAGGCCAATATCCCGAGCCGCATCGCTTTCGCGGTGTCGTCGCAGGTCGATTCGCGCACGATTCTGGACATGGGCGGGGCGGAGAAGCTTCTGGGCCGCGGCGATATGCTGTTTTCCCCGGTCGGCTCGCAGAAGCCCATCCGGATCCAGGGCTGCTTTGTCAGCGACAGCGAGATCGAATCCGTCGTCACTTATGTGAAGAAGGTGCAGGATTCCGAATACAGAGAGGATGTCATGGAAGAGATCGAGCGGAACGCCGCCGCGGAGAACGACAAATCCGGCTCCTCCGATTCGGGAAGTGCCGACCCCATGATGAACGAAGCGATCAAGTGCGTGGTCGAGGCCGGACAGGCCTCCACGTCCCTGCTTCAGCGCCGGCTGCGCCTCGGATACGCCCGCGCGGGCCGCCTGATCGACGAGATGGAACAGCTCGGCGTGATCGGTCCGCACGAGGGAAGCAAGCCGCGCCAGGTACTGATCACCCATCAGCAGTATCTGGAAATGACCCTGCAGCAGTCCGACCGCGCCGAACAGAAGGAATAATCCGGGCGTCTGCGCATCAGGGAGGCGAACGGTCAAAAGGGCCGGAGCCGTCCCCGGGAAAAACGGGAAGAGGGGAAGCAGAGATGGAACAGCCGGATGCCGCGGCCGGAAAGCGGAAAAGGCGCGCGCTTGCTCTTGCTTTTCTTTTGGCCGCCTTTCTTTCCGGAGCTGTCTTTTCCCTGCTGCCGGGCGGCTTTTCCGGTACGTGGCACCGGCTCTTTTCGCTGTTCGGCCTTTCGGATTTCTCCCAAAATGCCGACGGGGCGCCCATGGCCCTTCATGTCCTGCCGGTGGGCAAGGCCGACGCCATTCTGGCGGAATGCGATGGAAAATACCTGCTCGTGGACGGAGGGACCCCGGACAGGGGGGAACAGGTCTGCCGGTATCTCGCCCGGCGCGGCGTGCGGAAGATCGACTTTGTCGTCAACACGCACCCGGACAGCGACCATATCGGCGGGCTGAAAGCCGTTCTGGAAGAATTCCCGGCAGGGCGCTTTTTCACGCCGGAGCTGCCCCCGGACATAACTCCGTCGGATTTTGCCTATACTGATGTCGTCGATACTCTGCGCGAAAAAAAGATCCCCGCCGAACATCTTTCGGCGGGGGAGGAGCTTTCGCTCGGCAAAACGGCGGTCCACGTGCTGGCGCCGGTGCGGGCGCACAAATCCGTCAACGACAATTCCATTGTGCTGCGGCTTGTGTACGGCGGCACGTCGTTCCTGCTGATGGGGGACGCCGAGGCGGAGGAGGAGAACGACCTGCTCGAAAGCGGGGCGGAGCTTCGCTCCGACGTCCTGAAGGTGGGGCATCACGGCAGCAAGACCTCGAGCACGCAGGCTTTTCTCGACGCCGTCAGGCCGCGCTTTGCCGCCGTTTCGGTGGAAGCGGATGGAAACGGCCTGCCGGATGAAGAGGTGCTCGGCCGCCTGTCCTGCGCGGGCGCCGCCGTCAGCCGCACGGACGTGAGCGGCACGTTGCTTTATCTGAGCGACGGAAAACAAATCATTCCAAAAACAGAAAGGTGATTTCCATGAAGACCCTGATCATCGACCGCTTTGAAGGAACTTATGCGATTTGCGAGGATGAGGAGAAAAAGTTTTTTGCCATAGAGACCGCGGAGCTGCCGAAAGAGGCGGGCGAAGGGGATGTGCTGGAGATCAGCGACGACGGGACCCTGTCGGTCAATGCGGAAAAAACGCAGGCACGCCGCGGCAGGATCAAGAAGAAACAGGACCGTCTTTGGGAGTGATCTTCCCATGCGCCCGCTCAAAATTTTCAACGTGCCTCCTGATCAGCATCTCCACTTCCCGGTTGGCCGAGCGCGCGTGGTATTCCGCGATGTAGCGCAGCTTTGTCAGCAGTTCGGGTTCGATGCGGATGGTGAACTGCGGTAAATTGGATGGCATCATACAGACCTCCTTTTGTTGTCACTTTTAGGGTAGCATAGGAAACTCTTGTATAACGGAATTGACAACAAGGTGATATCACTATATAATATAATCATAGATAAGAATATATTAAGGAGGCCTTGGTATGCCGGATTATAAGAAAATGTATTTTCAGCTTTCAGCGAAGATTGCAGATGCAGTTGATATTCTTGTGAAAGCTCAGCGGCAAGGAGAAAAGGATTATATGGAAGAAGAATTTCCGGTTTTTTCACTTACGCAAAAGAAACATAAAATGCAGACGTGCTGTCGAATCTTTCCAGGGTCAAAAAACTCCCGGCTCCTTTTTTTCAAAGGAGCCGGGAGTTTTGATGAAATTCGGATTTACAGCCGCAGCTTCACCTTGTCGCTGTCGTCTTTATACATGTAGACGCTCTGCACCAGCCCGTACCCCAGATAAAAGCAGACGGTGGAGGAACCGCCGGCGCTGAAGAACGGAAGGGTCACCCCCATGACCGGCAGAAGGCTCAGGCACATGCCCAGGTTGAAAATCGACTGCGACGCGATCATTCCGAAAAAGCCGAAGCAAAGGCAGGTGCCCAGGTCGTCGCTGGATTTTCTCGCGCAGTACAAAGTGCCGATCAAAAGGGCGAAAAGGAGTATAATAATCAGGGAACAGCCCAGAAAGCCGAGCTCCTCGCCGGCCACGGAAAAAATAAAATCGCTGTGCTGAAGCGAAACCGTGTTCCGCGCGACGCGCGGGCCGTTGAACAGGCCCTGCCCCCAAAGCCGGCCGGAGCCGATCGAAATTTTGCCCTGAATCTGCTGGAACCCAAGGCCGAGGGGGTCCGCCTCGGGATTCATCATATAGAGGAAGCGTTTTTTCTGGTAGTCGGCCAATACGTACTTCCACGCGAGCGGCGCCATGATCAGGATGGCCCCGAAAACGGCCGCGAAATAGCGGAACTGAACGCCCGCGGCAAAGGACATGGCGAGGAACATGCAGAAAAAAATCACCGCCGCGCCGTCGTCGCCCTGAAGATGCGTCAGCACGATCGGGATCAGGGCGTGAAGGCCGAGCGAGCAGACGAAGAGGGGATGCTGGAGAAGATCGTGCTTCTTCAATACGGAAAGATGCTTGGAAAAGGTAATCATAAACCCGATTTTGGCGAGCTCCGACGGCTGGAACGTGGTGCCGCCGGGCAACTCGATCCAAGCCCTGGCGTTTACGCCAGAGCTCCCCGTCGCGGAAACGCCGAAAATCAGGGTATAGACGATCAGAAAGGTACAGAACCCGGCCGCCAGATACCAGTAGTTGGAAATCTCGCGGTAATCCAGCCTGGTCAGAAGCACCGCCGCGATATAGCCGAGAATCACCGCGACGAGCTGCGTCTTGAAGTAGTTTGTGGTCAAAGCGCGGTTTACGCTCGCGACCAGAAGCAGCCCGTAAACGGAAATCGATATCATAATCAGCCAAAGCGGCTTGTTCGTGCGCCTGAGATAGGACTGGAACGACTGAAGAACTCTGGACATAAATTCACCTCTTGTCCCTATTATAGAATCAAAAGCAATAAAGTTCAAGCAAATACTTTTTTCCCGCGACCCGTTGTGGTATAATTTTTTCTATATTTTGTGTAAGGAGACAGAAATATGCTGACGGACATTGAAATTGCACAAAAAGCCGGGATGCGCCCGATTTCGGAGATCGCGCGCGGGCTTGGAATCCGGGAGGAGGAGCTTGAGCCTTACGGGCGGTACAAGGCCAAGCTGAACGATTCCCTTTTCCGGCGGCTGGCGGACAGGCCGGACGGAAAGCTGATCCTTGTCACGGCGATCAACCCCACCCCGGCGGGCGAGGGGAAAACAACGACGACGGCGGGCCTCGGCGAGGCCATGGCGAAGATCGGGAAAAAAGCCGTGCTGGCGCTGCGCGAGCCCTCGCTCGGCCCCGTGTTCGGCATCAAGGGCGGCGCGGCTGGCGGCGGCTACGCGCAGGTCGTGCCGATGGAGGACATCAACCTGCACTTTACGGGCGACATGCACGCGCTGACCAGCGCGAACAACCTGCTCTGCGCGCTTCTCGACAACCACATCCAGCAGGGGAACGCGCTCGGAATCGATCCGCGCCGCATCCTGATCCGCCGCTGCCTCGACATGAACGACCGCGCCCTGCGCAACATCGTCGTTGGGCTGGGCGGTAAGGCCAACGGCGTCCCGCGTGAGGATGGCTTCCTCATCACCGTGGCGAGCGAGGCGATGGCGATCCTGTGCCTCGCTTCCGATCTCGGGGACCTGAAGCAAAGGCTGGGGAAAATTCTCGTCGCGTACACGTTCGGCGGCGGTCCGGTCTACGCCCGCGACCTGAAGGCGCAGGGGGCCATGGC
>ENA-UOOK01004571-UOOK01004571.1-fermentation-metagenome-genome-assembly--contig:-NODE-4571-length-14713-cov-3.979533_pt1 | contig 14713 bp, 10 predicted proteins | sample MGYA00245777_ERZ724023 | MGnify/ENA primary metagenome ERZ724023 (study PRJEB28704, sample SAMN03018312) | fermentation metagenome | biome: anthropogenic terrestrial biome; feature: soil; material...
GTATTTCAGACGGCGCAGGCAAAGTCGCAACGTACCGGATATGGCAAATGTCTCAACGTCAACGAGCGGACGCTGGCAGCACTTACCGGAGGTCAGTCGAAATTTGGTTTCCGCATTCTGGACATCGGGCAGGAGCCTGCGGTGCCGGATGCTGTGGCGCAAACTGATTACCGGCCGGTATTTCAGACGCTGCCTGCCATGACTTCGGGCCGTATGGTGCTGGGCATGGACATTGGCGGCACCGATATCAAGCTTGCTGTCAGCATTGACGGCAAGCTTACCCTTTGCAAGGAATTCGATTGGTTCCCCGCCGCTTTTACGCAGGCGCATCAACTGATCGACCCTATTTTGCTTTTGACACGGCTTCTGCGCGCTGCCGCCAGTCTCTTTGCAGCAGGCAAAGCAGCCTTGTTGGATAAAACCATTCTGTCCAAGGACGCATCCATGGATGCCATAGCACACAGTATAGCGGCCATGGAGAAAGCAGTCGGTCCGACCCTTCGGAATTTTGACGCCATCGGTCTTAGCTTCCCTGACGTGGTTATCCGCAACCGCATCGTTGGCGGCGAAACCTATAAAACCAGGGGTATGCGGGAAAATCCGGAGCTGGACTATGAGACCGAGTTTGCCAAAATTACCCGGCTCACCGACGCTTTGACAGCGTATGTGAAGCCTGACGGTGTGATAATGAACACCAACGACGGTCCCATGGCAGCCTTTACTGCTGCTGTGGAGCAGGCTGCCGCCGGCGGCGACGTTTCCCGCGGTTTTTTTGCTCATACACTCGGAACAGAGCTGGGGACCGGTTGGGTTCGGCCGGATGGCTCCATTCCTGAAATTCCTCTGGAGGTTTATAACTTTATTATCGATTTGGGCAGCTTCACCCAGAAACAGTACCCCTCCGGCGATGTAAGAAGCATAAACAACTTCAACACGCAGCTTCCCGGCACCCTGCAAAAATACGCCAGTCAGTCCGGCGTGTTCCGGCTGGCGGCTAAATACCTTCCTTCGGAAGATCCGTCGGTCTATCAACAGGCGCTGGATTTGGGCCTGCTACAATGGCAGGGCCGGAGCCTGGTTGTGCCCACCGAGCCCAAGGATATGCGCAAGCCCTGTCTGGAGTTTTTCATCGCCAAGGCTGCAGAGCCAGGTCGTGAAGCCTGCGCAGAAATTTTTCGACAGATTGGTGAATATCTGGCCGTCACATGGAGGGAAACCGACTATATTCTTCAGCCCGAAGCCAAGGACCGGACGTTGTTTGGCCGTCTGGTGAAAAATCCCGTATGCTTTCAGCTCATATGCCAGGGTGCTGCCAGACGCGAACCGGCCCTGGAGCAATTTGCAGCCGACGGCAGTCTGGCCAATACGGCGCTCATGCAGCGGCTGGAAGCCCATCCCGACTATACCGTAGCCCAGTTTGCCCAAGCTGTCGGCGCCATCTACTATGGTTGCCTGGGTCTATGGCAGAATAAGAACCCTTACCTATCAATGCAATCAAAGATTGCTCATGAGTCCCGGGAACCTTGATATTTCCTATTATATAGCGAATCAAAGAGAACCGAGTTTTTTTAATGTTAAAACTGCGATATAATGATGTTTGTTGGATAGTTTTTTATGTGAAGGAGATCATTCAAATGTCTAAAATGCATCCGGACTCTTCCGGCGGTTCTCATATCGCTTATATAGATGTACTGCGCGTATTATCCATGATTTCAGTCGTCTTTTTGCATACCGCCGCAGGAAGCCTGAGGGGTAACTTGGGATCGCCGGTTTGGCATGCCTCCAATGTGCTGACATCTATTATGAGCTCCAGTGTTCCCATATTCTTTATGATATCCGGAGCAATGCTCCTGAATAGTGAAAAAACCCTTTCCATTGGTTTTACCTTTAAAAAGCGCCTCCCTAAAGCGTTAATGCCTCTCCTGTCATGGTCGCTGATAGCAGTGTTCTATTTTGCCGCCATGGGCTATATTATGACTGCCGAAGTAAACTGGGCCGATATGGTCTCAAAGCTGAGGCATATCACAAGCCAGCCGGTCACCGTGCACTTATGGTTCATGTATGCATTGATTCCCCTCTATATTTTGTCACCGGTTCTTAAAAAAATGACCGACGCGTTATCAAAAGACCTTATGCGATACCTTCTTCTGGTCTGGGTGGTTTTCAGCTCTGTCCTTCCTACTCTGTCGGCCCTTGCCCCAGCCAGGTTTCAATCATTTTTTATCTTGGACCCCAGCTATAACCTAAACTTTTTGAACGGCTACCTGGGATATTTTATCATGGGCTATTTTCTATTTAAATATGAAAAGCCTGTTTCAAAAAGACTGCTGGCCGGTATTATTATTTCAGATTCAGTGATTATCTCTTTGGGCACCTGGTATAAAACCAACACCTCCGGACAGTATTCAGAATTGTTTAAAGGCTACTCAAGAGTCTTTATGGTGATTTTATCCATTGCCATATTTCTTCTTATCAAGGAAGTATTCAGAAACCGGCGTTTATCCGACCGGGCCTCTGAAATCCTAGGCGTACTTTCATCCGCCTCTTTTGGCATATATCTACTTCACAACCTGCTTGTAAACCTATTATCCAGAAAAATTATGCTTGGGCCTGCACCATCTTTCATCATACTGTTTGGCTGCTTTTTTGCCGTCCTCTTCCTCTCTCTCCTCTGCATTATTATTGCGGCAAGCTTTAAGCCGGCCTGTTACCTTCTTACGGGGCTCACATTCAAAAATGCATGTGAATCAATGAATATCCAGTATTTTATTAAAAAATTCGTTAAGGCTCACGCTAAGGCTTCTAAAGCCCCCAATTTTGATACAAAAAACAGAGCAGGCTAAAACTGTATCACGCTCTGATATAAGTTAGAGGATACTCATTCTGATCGGCTTTCCTTACTCAAATTCAAATTCCATGGCTATGGTTTTTTTCTCTCCCGGAGCCAGGGTGCGCAATGTGCCGTTTTCCCGCTCCCACTGCCGTCCCAGCAGATGCGAATTGGTCGGTTCAATTGCCAGCACATAATTGTGCTCCTTGATCAGCTCCCATTGGGCCAGCACAGGAAGCTCCTCCACCGGATATAGGATATGTACCGCACGGGAGCCGTTTTTGACGCAAACTCCCCCTCTGCCCTCGGCATCGGGAATAACCTTATGAAGCCAAAGCATATCCAGCGGTTCGGCCTCGATTTCCGGAACCCTCCGCCATTGGTCTTCGCGCTCCTTCGATGCTGGCTTCCAACCTTGCACAGCGGCTGACGGCAGCTCTACCAAAGCATCCGGGCGCAAAAACGGAAAGCCAAAATTGATATGATAAAGAAGCATGAACGGCTGGGATTCACCGCCGCAATTAGTGATTTCATCGCTCATCCAAATCTTGCGCGCGTCATGCCTCAGCCGGATATTGCGCCGCAGCTGCAAATGCTCTCCCTGGTGCTTTGCCTGGACCACAGTGCCGGAAAGCTCTGCCCAGAGGCTCCCATCCTTTTCAAAAACACGATGGCTCACCTGTTCGGCCGGAATATTATCAACACGGCCATGCAGCCCCGCTTGTTCCGCCTCACTCTGGAAAGGTTCTCCCACCTGATCCAATCCGCAGGTCACTAAGAACCCGCCGCCAAAGGAGCGCAGCCACTCATACCCGGACGCGTTATAGTAGGTCGGATGAACAATCCCAGTTTCCGACGCATAACTGATCATCTGTCCGTGCAGCCGCAAATCGCCGATTCCAAAGCACCGGTCAATCAGCACATCAAAATCCAAACCTGCTTCATTCGTCACGCGGAACAATTCTGTGCCCTTTTCCCGACCCTCGGCACAAACCATTTTGCGCACCTGCAGCAAGGGCCGGTTGCTGGAAAGATAAGAGAAACATTTCATCATCGATCCCTCCAAAAAAGCAAGGCGGTATTGGCCGCCTTGCTTCAATTTATTAGCAGTCTTTTAAGTGGAAGCAGACAACCGTACATGCGCTGCCGTCTTCGCTGATTATTTCGTAATCGCCAAAGCAAGCCGGTATGGCTGCACATTGCAGCCGCCCAATGCGAGTAGAAATTTCCGGGTTCCAAATGATAATCTCAGGGCACGCACGGCTTGTTAGCCGCTGAACACGCAACAATAGCATAAAGTAATTACCATAATTATACACCAAAAATTTACATCAAACAACGAGAATGGAATGTTTTTAGTAATGGCCCACGCTCCTCCTAACCAATTGAATAAATAATTTATTCCTACAAATCCCTTTGAGGCGCTTTTATGCCATTTTCAGGTACCAACTATGCTCATAATCTTAATAAGCCCTTTAAAGGCCGCTTAGTTTACAGGGACACTTTTTCCTACCGTCAATGTAACCACAAACAGGAAAGCATATAGGGCAATAGAAAAAATTGCTGTGACAATCAGCTTTGCCCCTACTAATTGGGAAACGCTGACAGGGATAAGAATCCCGGATGAAATTTCGGACTTCGGCAATGCCGATAGGGTCAAGTCCGTTTGTCGGTTCATCCAGTATGAGAAGTTCAGGGTCATGCAGGATGGCGTTGGCAATTCCAAGACGCTGCTTCATGCCAAGGGAATACTTGCTGAACACCTTTTTGTCCTTATAAGGCAGTATATTTTACAGCAAATCTCTTGGGGATTCCAGATGTTTCCTCTCTGTTTGGGAACTGTGTGTAAAAACAGTTTGTTCCACTACATCCCCAAAATCGTCCAGAGTATCCTTGCACAAGGACGGTGATAGCCATTGACAATATCAACCCTCGATGATATACCTACAATATCTAATATCAACCCTCGATAGTCAGGAGGATAAGACATAGGAAATAAACGTATAGAAGTCGTCAGTGAAAGTATGTTCTACACGCTTATGGCATTTTTGTACGGTGAATATAGTGGTGCTGAAATTGCAAGCATAGTTGAAAAATTAACTAAAGGCCGTGTGCGATTGGGTCCTGCAACACTTTATACCATCTTAGGTCACTTCGAAGAGGAACAGATTCTGATGGAAACTCGCACTGATGGACGTAAGCGCATCTACCGCATCACCGACAAAGGAATTCAAATGTACCACGATGAGCGTGAACAATTGGCACAGTGCCTTGCAGATAGTGCCACTTGGGAGGAGGAATCAAAATGAAATACTGTTATAAACGACCGGCCTTTGATTTTTATGATACCGTTGCCATGGAGTGCTGGCTTTCCGACATGGCAAAAAGAGGCTTGCTTTACACAGGCAACAATCTTGAATATTTCCGGTTTTTGAAGGCTGAACCACAGAATATCTGCTATCGTGTAGAACCCACAACCAACGATGAGATGGAGCCTTCTGATGAAATGCTGTCTGCTTACACCGATGCCGGTTGGGAGTTCGTTGCGCACCAAGGCAATCAATTCTTCATTTGGAAGTCCACACGACCTGACGCAACAGAACTGCACACCGACCCCATCGTGCAAAGCGAAAGCTATCGCAGGCTGTGCAAAAAGTTAACACGCTCTGCAGTTGGCACAGGGCTTTGCGTTGCAGTAATTTCTGCAATGATACTTGGAGGATTTCTTGCTTCCGATAGACCTGTAACGCTGTTTTTAACAAGTCCACTCTACATTTTCTTAGCGGTTTCCGAACTCTTTATTGTTGCACAGGTAGTGCAGCAGGCAAGAAGTGCCTTGAGGATAAAGAAAATGCTTGCAGATGGATTTTCCCTCAGCCACAAAAAAGACTACCACAAAGGATATCGTGTCTACCGCATTATGAATGTGCTGTCACTGCTGTTCTCAATCGCAGTTTTGGTTACAGCTCTTTTAACCCTGACAACCGACTGGAGGAAAAGTACCGTAGATGTAACAGAACCTTTGCCATACCTCTCACTGGATTTGATTGAGCAAAGCAAAGAGTTTGATTGGGCAGATCCATATCCTATCTATCAATCCAACGTGGATTATAATAACTTTGTGGATTTCACATGGACACTCTTGGTGCCGGAGCATTATAAAATCCACCAAGTAGGTGCAGAGCAATCCCACATGTGGTCTGACGATAGCGGCTACTACAAGCCAAGTGCCACAACCGAGTATTGTCGTCTGACATTTTCTGCCTTTGCACCGGCACTACTCAATGAGCTAATGGATTTGCATTTGTTGGAAGGCGAAACCTACACTATCACGGAGCCAGATGCCTTTGATCGCACCGTGCTGGCGGTGAATGAGGAGTACAGCATGAGTCATCTTTTTGTCCAGTGGGGCAATCGCCCTCAGAGCTATAGCAGATGAACCCGTGGGAAGGGTACGGGCAGTTGCCACAGCTTTGGAACGGACCGCGTGGCCGTTCGTCCGGCGGTATCCTGTCGGGGGTGGCGAGATTGTCTGAATCGTAGCAGGCAATTCGCTTGTTTCTCTTATAGCGTACCAGAATGACTTTTCCTTTCCAGAAAACAAAAAAGCCGGAGAATGAAAGTGCGTTTCCGCACTCCAATTCTCCGGCCTTCCGATGCTTTCAATTTTAATTTGATTTTGGTATATATATAAAAGGGCGCTGACTTTATCGGCTTTTCAATCAGCCTTAAAAATCAGCGCCCTTTTTATTTTCAGCTTGTTCATTTGATCATATTTTGAGTGGCGCCCTTTTTTATTTCACTCTGTTCTAAAAAGGGTGCCACTCCTAAACGTTTTTACTTGTAGGTTTAAGCCTCGTCTGAGTGAAGCTTTTACCGTAATAAATCTACAAGAAAAGGGCTTCCACTTTTCATCGTGGAAGCCCTCGAAAGGCTTGGATTTACTGGCTTTGTAAGCAATAAATCTTTTTTGCCTTTTGTTTTTGGTGGGAGAAGGTGGATTCGAACCACCGAAGTCACTGACAACAGATTTACAGTCTGCCCCCTTTGGCCACTCGGGAATTCTCCCAAATCCTTTTGTGCTCTCGCGAGCCGCATGTATTATAATACAGAGACTTTGAACGTTTGTCAACCCTTTTTTCTTAAAAATTAAAAAGCAAAATTTACTGCCTAAGCAATACAGGGGGCCGCTTTGTCGGGTTAGGAAGGTTCTTCAGATCCGAATCCTCCTTTTTAGGATGCGGCAGCGGGGCCCAAATAAAGTCAGCCTGATCTGCTTCATCTCTTGAGTACCGATCAATATTGGGGACGGACGTTTCATTTTCAGCCCCAGCCTTAATATCTTCCTCAAACAGACTGACGCCGGAACTCTTCACCCAAAAAAGCATGCCCACTACCAATACCGGAATTAGTATAATTAATATTGTTCGCTTCATCAATCGTTCCACCGCCTTTTTCATAAAATAGCTTGCATCTCAATTGAAAATGCTCTTCGAGAGGCACTTTTAATGCAGCATATTATTGCCGATGATCTCAAACAGTTCATCCCTGGCATAGACCTTATTGTTCTCAAGTCCAAACAGGCCGCTGTTTGTAAAGCATGGCACCGCAAGCTCAGCACCGTCAGCCTGAGCAAAGACAAGAAAATCCATGCCGTCATTGATGTCGGCTATAACTATTTCCGAAATGGTTTTATAACCCGCGTCCAGCACCAGGTTTTTTAAACTTTCCAAATCAAACAGTATTTCATTTTCCCTGGCAGTGACATCTCCGGAGGGTTGAATGGCTGCCAGATATTCCTGCCCATCCGATCCATATTCAAAGTTATTGCCAGAAACGTCCAACTCCTCATTGTCAGCATTTATCGCATTCACATTAAGCAGCATTTCCACGGCTCCCTGGGAATCTCTAAGCGGAAGCACCCAATAGCCTTTGCCACTCAAAATCTCCCGGTAGCTTTGGGCGTTAAGCAGAGAATTGGCATTAACCCCCGTCTCCACCAGTGTATGAACCCCTATGATCCCCTCCTGGTCCAATGTAAGGTCAGTACCGTTCATGTCATTGTATTGATTTGCTATGCCGATAAATTCAGGCATATATGCATCGGCGCTTTCTTCCTGCCAGGTCTCTGAACTGGGGGTCAGAGAGTTAAGGATCCGAAGGCTTCCCCGAGTACTTTTCAGCGTTCCATCCGAACAGTTATTGATTCCCATTTCACCGGCGCCACCGGAAGCGGAATCAGCCGACGGGGCCTCAGAAGGCGCTAGGGCCGCTGCGAACCCGGCTGATTCTGACTCTTCACCAGCGTCTTTTTCCTTCTGAGCCATTTCGGCACTGGGTGCGGCCGCCTTTGGTGCTGAGCCTGAAGCTGCATTGTCATAAAACAGCTGATTTCGGCCGAAAATAAGAACCAGCGCCAGCACACCTACGGCCAGTGGGGCCCCCAGCTTGTAAAACACCGGGTTCAAAAAAAGCTTCCCGCTTTTGCTCCCTTCATTGGCGCCCACAATTTCCTTCCGGCAGTTTTCAATGGTTTTTTTCAGCAGTTCATCGGAGGGTTGTATGCTCGACAGCCCTGTCTTTAACGCCTCTTTGATCAAGTCATCACTGATGGCGGGAGATCGTTCCCTTTTATCAAATGATTCAGCCATGAGCCTCACCTCCCATCATGCCGCAAAGCAAATTCCGCGCTTTAAAAAGTCTGCTCTTCACTGTTCCTCCGGGTATCTTTAAAACACCCGCAATATCCTTCACATTCATATCCTGGTAGTAATAAAGGTGGATAATCTCCCTGTATTTATCCGGAAGCTTCATAATAGCTTCGATAAGCTCTTTCTTCTCATTTCGTTTTTCAATGGTCTCTTCCGTATCGCTATCGGAGGCATAGGAAAAAAAATCATCAGTTACTACCACACGCCTTTTCCATGCGCTTCTCATGTAGTCACGACAAACATTGACAGCGATACTGGTTATCCAAGTTTTTTCACTGCTTTCGCGGCGATATCCCGAAAGAGAGCGGCAAACCCTTAAAAATGTTTCCTGGTAAACATCCTCAGCCAATTCTTTAGATTTTAATATTACAAAGGCTGTTCTAAAAACATCATTACCATACAGCTCGACCAATCGTGTGATCTCTTCTGCCGTTTCCGAAGGAGTCAATTTCCATGCCTCCCTCCTTCACTTTATTTGACGAATGCTATCGATTCAGGTTCATTTATCAGCCAAAAAAATAAGCCGATTTTAAGTTGCTGTTAATTGACCAGTAGTTTTATTATAACACGAAGTGTTTCAATGTTCTTGGGTTCCCGTTCAAAATTTTTAATTCCGAAAGCGCGAGATCATAATGACTTAGAAAAGCGGCAGAGTGATGTTTTAGTGCGTAAGCGGAGCAGGATCGCCGGCTTACCCAAGTAAAATCCCGGACGGATTTTCTCGAGGGCGCACAAAATATCACTCATGGCGCTAAACTATAAATTGAAGATCTCGCTTCCTTATCACTCTGGCGCTCAGGCGCTAAATTTTTTTGTAAAGCCATGGAAGAATCGTGTATAATAACCTTTGGATATTGATTTTTGGGTAAGATTACGAGAAGAGATTCAAGTGAATACTTCAATAGTATTAAACTTTATATACGAAAGGGAAGGTTAACTATGGAACGCCAGGTAAGAACCCGATATGCACCAAGCCCCACAGGCTATATGCATATAGGAAATCTAAGAACAGCACTTTACGAGTATCTGATAGCCAAATCCCAAAACGGCAAATTTGTTCTCCGCATTGAGGATACAGACCAGGAACGGCTGGTAGAAGGTGCTGTGGATGTTATTTATAACACACTGAAATTATGCGGAATGAAGCACGATGAAGGACCGGATATTGGCGGCCCCTATGCTCCCTATGTTCAGAGTGAACGAAAGGGCACCTATAAGCCATATGCGGAAGAGCTGATAAAAAAAGGCCACGCCTATTACTGTTTCTGTTCCAAAGAGAGACTGGATGAGCTTCGGGCAAAGGCTGAAGCCAAGAACGAAGCTTTTATGTATGACCGCCATTGCTTAAATCTTTCTCAGCAGGAGATCGAAGAGAAGCTGAAAAACGGCGAGCCCTATGTCATTCGCCAGAAAATGCCCCGGGAGGGCACAACTACCTTTGAGGATGCGGTTTATGGCTCCATTACAGTAGAGAACAGCGCGCTGGAGGACCAGATCCTTTTAAAAAGCGACGGTCTTCCCACTTATAATTTTGCCAATGTAATAGACGACCATTTAATGGGCATCACCCATGTGGTAAGAGGCAGCGAATACCTCTCCTCCACCCCTAAATACAATCTTCTTTATGATGCTTTCGGCTGGGATATACCGGTCTATGTACACCTGCCTCTCATTGTCAAAGCCGACGGATCAAAAATGTCCAAAAGAAAGGGAGACGCCAGTTTCGAGGATCTCCTCAGCATGGGGTATCTGGTAGAGGCCATCATAAATTATATTGCTTTGCTGGGCTGGTCCCCCGACTCCAATCAGGAGATATTCTCCCTTGCCGAGCTTGAAAAAGCTTTTAACATCGGGCATATCAGCAAGTCTCCATCAACCTTTGATATGAATAAATTAAAATGGTTTAATTCGGAATATATCAGAGCCATGGGTCCTGAAGACTTTTATGAGCATGCCAGGCCCTATCTGGAAAAGGCCGTCACCAATAAAGAGGTGGATCTTAAGAAAGTTAGCAGGCTTTTGCAGGCACGAACCGAGATCTTTACCGATATTCCGTCAAAGGTTGGATTTTTTAACGAGCTGGTTGATTATGATTTAAGCATCTATGTCCATAAGAAAATGAAAACAACCCTGGAAAACTCTCTGGAGAATCTGAAAGCTGCTTTTCCCGTCTTTGAGAATATGAAAAAGGAAGAATGGAATGAGGCAAACATCCATAAACTCCTTATTGAACTGGTGGAAAAGCTGGGTATCAAAAACGGACAGATGTTCTGGCCTATCCGTACCGCTCTTTCAGGCTGGGAGGTCACTCCCGGCGGCGCCATAGAGATCGCGGATATCCTCGGCAAGGATGAGACCTTAAGAAGATTAAAGATTGGCATTGAAAGGCTGGAAAATGCTATTAAAGCATAAAAATAATACTTTCAGTCTTTAAAAGGGAAGCTATTTTGCTTCCCCTTTCTAATGCATACCGTATCAAATTATCGCTGAGGGTCGGGCTGCATATGCAATGGTCAGCAAATAAGCCTTACGGTGCTGCCCGAAACGCCTTTAGAAATGACTACCTGCCTGTCAATCCGCTCTTTTAGCTCGCTGACATGGGAAATGATTCCCACCAGGCAATTTCCAGTGGCAAGGCTGCTTAAAGTACGGATCGCCTGTTCCAGCGATTCGGCATCCAGCGCGCCAAAGCCCTCATCTATAAACAGAGTATCTATTTCAATCCCGCCGGCATAGCGCTGAATGACGTCTGAAAGTCCGAGAGCAAGGGACAGGGAGGCTTTGAACGATTCTCCCCCCGAAAGGGATTTCACCATCCGTATTTTCCCGGTATAGTTATCCAGCACATCGAGCTCCAGCCCGCTCTGTGAGCGGAAATCCATGGCCTCTTCCCGGCGGAGAAGTTCAAAGCGGCCGTCAGACATGAGTGTAAGCCTCTTATTGGCTTCATGGATAATCTGCCCAAAATAGGCCGCCTGTACAAATTGCTCAAAGGCCAGCTTCTGCTTCCCGGCAAGCTCCCCATTGGCGGTTTTAGACAGAGCGCTTATCATCAGATACTCCGCTTCATTGGATTTTCTGAACTTCTCGGCCCGCATCACCGAATCCGCAGTCTTTTCGTTGGCTTGAAGCCTTGCTCCCACGATCTGTATGAGCTGGTCTGTTTGATTCTTCTCAGATTCAAGATGCAATTTCTTGGCTGTCAGTTCATCCATATCCTGCTTTTCTTTATCTCTTGTCTCCTCCAGAAGCCTGGAAATATCCGTCTGGACTTTTGTGCAGTCTCCCAGATATCGGTCGATGGTTTCTTTTACCGTCTTCATTTCCTCCTCGGTCTTTAAGGCGGTATGGTACTGGGCTTCGGTTGAGAATCCGCAAGCTCCCAGTTTAGCAAAATATTCATGATGAGCGCTTTCTTGAGCGGAAGCAGCCCCTTCCAGCCGTCTGCAGTGGTCTTCCAGCAATGCCTGATCGCTGTCAAGCCTGGTCTTTGCCCCATTGTAATCATTTTCAGATTTTTTTAAGGATGATTTTAAAGCCTCCAGCTCCTTTTCAAGCTCCTGGATTTTCCTGCCTGCCTCCTGCCTGGAGGGATGCTCTAAATTGGATTTCAGCGCGGTCAGCTCGCCGGTCTTTGCTGCAAGATTGGTAGACAGCCGTTCTCTATGCTCTTTATTCCGGGAAAGCTTCATCTCATTTTCATTCTCTTTTGTTTCCAGAGCATTTAAGTCCTGCTGCCACTGCTTCCTTTTTTGAAGCATGTCCTCAAGCTCTTTTGCTTCCTGAACCTTTAACACCTTTTGCGCCAGGCAGGCAGCTTTCCGTTCTTCCACCATCGTTTTTAATGCCTCCAGGGTTCCGGGCAGCGGGGCATCCTTCATAAATTCCGAAACAACCCTGTGAAGCTGGTCCTTTGATGCCTCCCGTTCCGCCTCCTTCTGTCCGGCCTTTTCACTGGCTGATTGCATATTCTCCCGGCACTGTTCTGTGTCTCCCTTAAGCCTCTGCAATTCTGCTTCAGTGGGCGCCCCCGGCGCTGCCGATGCTTTATGGGGGTGGCTTATAGAACCGCAAACAGGACAAGGCCATCCCTCTTCCAGGCTCTCTGCGAGAATACCGGCCTGCTCCCGGAAGAAAGCCATTTCCTTTTCCGTACTAAGAGCATTGGCAGATTCATAAGCTCTTTGTGCTTCCAGGTAATGATTCCGGCAGCTAACCAGCTCACTGTCCAGCCGGACCAAATTTAGAATCTCCGATTGAATATCCCTCAAGTGCTCTTCCGTTTCTTCCAGCTTTTCCGCGGCATATCTGCATTCGGTCAGCCGAACCTCCGTATCGGCAGTTTTTTCGATATTGGAAGCTAGGGCTTGCTTTGTTTTTTGTATATTCTCTTTTTCAAGGCCCAGGCTCTTAAGTCCATCCTCTATTGCTGATAATTCCTTTGAAAGATCCCTTTCAGACTCCACTAGTTTTTCTGCAATATCGTACTGGGGCAGGGACTTTTTCAGCCGGTCTATGCCGGATGAAATTTTTTCCCGCTCCGGCTCTTTTTTCTGCTCTATGGAATAAATCTCCCGCAATTTTTGCACCTGCTCTGCTTGAGAGGCCACTGAGGTATTCAATTTCCCTACGGCATTGTTCAGCTCGTCCAGGGCTTTCTTTTCCCGGAGATAGGCGGACTCAAGGGGCTTTACGGTATGCAGGGCTTTCTCCGCTTCGGCCAGTACCTTCTTAAGCCCGCTGATTTCACCGGTCCTTGATTCCAGCTCATTTTTCTTTTGCAGGGCCTCCTCCAAACTTTCAAAGGAGGTGTTGATATATTCAGCCTTTGTCATTTCGGAAATAAGCGCCGCTATGGTTTTATCCAGCTGGGCAGACTGCCCTCTGATGCTGCGGAACAAATCTTTGTCCTCTGTAATCAGCCGCTGCAAAAGATCTACAATCGCACCGGTGAGATGAATATTCTCTGACTTCGTTAGATCTGCCAGTTCCCTGTATTTTTCATCTTCAGGGCATTTAATACCGCCCATATACTGGAGAATGCTTCTTTGGCTTTCTTCGCATTTTTGCCTGGCGGCCTTTTCCCGCTCCTTTAAAATTTTCTGGCTGATCTGGTACAGTTCGGTATTGAATACACGACGGAATATCTCTGCTCTATCCTTGCTCTCGGCAAGCAGCAGCTGGAGAAATTCTCCCTGGGCAATCATGGCTATTTGTTTAAACTGCTTAGAGGTTATTCCAAGTAAGTCTACGATTTTTCCATTTACCTCCCGAAAACCGGAAACTACATCACCACCGGGCAGAACAAGCGTAGCATCGGCATTTTCGGTTGTGAAACCGGTACCGGTTTTTTTGGGACGTTCATATCTCGGGTTTCTGGTAATTTGATATTGTTTTTCTCGATGGCTGAATATCAGCTCAACGAAGGTTTTTGTATCAGGGTCGGCAAAATCACTTCGGAGCGTATCTACCGTTCGTGTTGAACCGCTTGCCTCTCCGAACAGTGCAAAGGCAATGGCATCAAAAATAGTAGTTTTCCCGGCGCCGGTATCGCCGGTAATAAGAAACAGCCCCTGTCCGCCCAGAATGCAAAGATCCAGCTCCGTATACCCGGAATAGGGGCCGAAGGCGCTCATGACCAATTTCAAAGGTTTCATCCGGCTTCACCCCCCGCCTGTTCAAAAACGGCTTCCATCAGTTTTCTTTCTTCTTCAGTCAGTTCGTTTCCGTTTTGATTCCGGTAAAATTCCGCAAAAAGTTCGATCGGAGATTTCTGCGCGGCATCCCCCGAAGCAGATGTTCTGGAAGGCGTATTTTTAGCCGTCCTGCTATTTTCAAAATCCAGCTGCATGAGGTTGGGATAAACCAGCCGAAGCCTTCCCATAGCATCAAAAATTTGTTCTTCATCGGTTATGGTGGCATGGATGTAATCGCGGGCATTTTCTTTATCCTGGGCCCCTATTTGCTCAAGCTCAAAAATAGGACCTTTGATCTCCCGCAGGTCATGAAGAGGCTGAAGCGGTATTGCCCCGATATGTACACAACCTTTTTCCCCCAGTTCCACCACCGTTACGGATTTTTTCTGCCTTGCTTCAGAAAATGAATATTTAAGCGGAGATCCCGCATACCGGACCGGATCCCTTCCGATGTGCTGGGGGCCGTGGAGATGGCC
>ENA-UOOK01004572-UOOK01004572.1-fermentation-metagenome-genome-assembly--contig:-NODE-4572-length-14712-cov-4.256328_pt1 | contig 14712 bp, 9 predicted proteins | sample MGYA00245777_ERZ724023 | MGnify/ENA primary metagenome ERZ724023 (study PRJEB28704, sample SAMN03018312) | fermentation metagenome | biome: anthropogenic terrestrial biome; feature: soil; material...
ATTTTCATTAATTAATATTTCATTATGATTAGTCTTATATAAATCAGCAATTTGATGAGCATATTCTAATTCATTGTATTTTTTTAAATCTGTAAATCCGACTGTAAAAGTATCTACTGGTCTATTCATTAATTCGCTCATCAAGGCAACATTTAAGCTCGAATCTATCCCACCACTTAAAAATACACCAAATGGTACATCGCTCATCATCCTATCTTTAATTGACTCTTTGAGTTTAATAATAAGTTCTTCATAAATCTCATTATAACTCATTTTAAAATTACTTTTATCTTTTGGAAATGGCGACCAATACCTTTTTATAATTAATTCTCCATCTCTAGTGATTTTTAAGCAATGTCCTGCAGGTAATTTAGATATATTTGCAAATAAAGTTGATTTGTTAGATGACATACCGAAATTTAAATAATTTGGTAATTCTTCGATATTGAGTTCTTTTCGTACATTTGGATGTTGCAAAATAGATTTTATTTCACTCCCAAAAACAAATAAACCATCTTTATAAAAATAATAAAATGGTTTTATTCCAATTCTATCTCTTGCTGCAAAAAGTTCTTGTTTTTCATCGTCCCAAATTGCAAATGACCACATTCCGAACATTTTCTGCAGTATATCTTCATTATATTCTTGATATCCATTAATTATAGTTTCAGTATCCGTTTTAGAGCGATATTTATAACCCTTATTTAATAGATCTTCTTTTATTTTTTGATGATTATATATTTCACCATTAAATACAATTACAGAATTATTATTTATTGAAATCATAGGTTGATTACCTTCTGAAGATAAATCAATAATTGATAATCTTCTGAAAGATAATCCACATTTATTATTATCAGAAAGCCATTGACCTTCAGAATCAGGACCTCTATGAATAATAATATCACTCATTTTCTTTAAAATATCGCGATTATTTCTTTCTTTCGACTGCTTTTGGTCGATTATTCCGGCTATTCCACACATATAAAATATAATTTAAATTCAATTGTTATTTAATAATTACTAATTTATTTAATTCAGATTTTTGCTCATTTAAATCTTCTACTTGATACAAATATATCCCCGTATTTAAGCGATTTCCTTTGTTATCTCTTCCATCCCATTCAATGCCACCATTTCCATCATTTTCATTTAGAGTATTTAATAAAACACCATCAATCGTATATATTTTCACAATTGCTCTTGTTGGTAAATTTGCAAAGAATAAAACTTCATCTTTAGTAAAGTTCACCGGATTAGGATAAACCCAAGTGTCAAAAATGTCATTTGCACTAAATACGAAAGACATCTTATTTCCTTTTCCATCTCTCATTTTTAGGTTATTAGCTGATTGTACTTTTTCTGAAATAATTACATATTCTTTCCCTAATGCACCTAAGTCAGATTGTTCATTGAAAGTAATAACGACTGTTGAATCATCGCTGCTTTTAATATCAATACTTTGAATATTGAAAAATGGTTCCAAGATATAATTGTCTTTATTTAAAGCACTTGAATCAATTTTATCAGAATATTGCAATTCTATTATTGGTGGTGATTTTGAAATTACTTTTAAGCTTTTGAAGTAAAGGAATTTATCCTTAGGTTGAGTCAAGATTTCAAATTCAGAATTAAATGATTGAGTAATATTTGTATAGTAATCAAAAAAACTTTCAATTGTCAATCGATATTTACCAGATTTTAATTCTTCATTAAAACTAATTAAATACTCATTTTCTCCTTTGAAAATTACAGCTTTAATTTCTTGTTGTAAATTATTTTCTAGATTTATAATTTTAAAATAAGATTTTTGAATATCAATAGGTACTTTTTCACTATATTTCACAGTAATATTGCTTGAAGAGCTTATTATTTCCTTAACGAAATTACCTTTACTTAAATAAAACTCAATATGTTTGCTAGGAGCAGATATAATATTATTTGCATATACTGCTTTTAAATAAATAATACCTGTTGTTGTATGATAATTTTTTAGGATATATGAAGAACCCGAAATTTCATCTATTAAAGTATCATTTATCCAAATTTGAGTTTTTAGCGAGTTTCGAGGATTCTGCCATTTAATAACATATTCATCATTATCCTTTGAAAATCCAATTACTCTATAAGGTGATTTAATTTCAATCTCATTTGGATTAATTTCAATGAACTCAACATTATTTAATGTGCTATAAGCAATTTCTTTAATTCCATTTTTATCAAAATCATGAATTAAAGGTGGTTCTGAATGTACGCCATTTTTAATAAAGAAAGGTTCTAAAGTATTTAAATTATATTTAAATATATATAAATATGGATACAAGGACATCACAATTTCATCACCTTTTATTTTGTCTAAATCCCCACAAGAAATGCCATAATTGTATTCAGTATGAGAGAAATTAGTTTTGGTACCGTAGAAATTTAATGTAAGATTATCTAACTTATTATAATTACCATTTTGAAATTTAAAGATTTCCAATTTTGAAAATTTCTTTGTAATTTGGTCAGGATATTCAAAAAGAGCATTTTGATTTTGCAAATAATCTGAGAATTTTATTATTTCTGCAATACCATCTCCATCAATATCTGAATTAATAATTTGAAAAGCCTCTGAATATGTAGTATCAAAATCAATTATTGATTTAGTTAGATAGTTATTTTCGTATTCTAAAATACTCATATTTCCATACTTATTTGCAATAAGAATCTCTTTTTTGGTATTGCCATCAAAATCATCTATTAATATTTTTGTGCTTTCTGGATAAGTACCAATATCGCTTGCATTTTCATTTAATGAAATACTAAAAAAATGTATAAAAGAATTTTTATCATTATTATATTTATAAATTTCAAGTGAATCTTTTATAAGAGTGTCATTACTAAATTTGTTTCTTTTCAAACTTATTAATTCGTCATTTCCATCAAGGTCAAAATCATAAAATCCCAATCCAGTATTATTAAAATCTCTAAATATTTCTTTTGGAATAATTTGATTTGGCATAAATTCATAAATTACAGAGTTAAGTGTGCTTACAAAGAGTAATATATTATTTCCATTTATTTTTCCATATGCATTAGGAAAAAGTACTTCTTTATCCTCAAAAATTGGAATAAATTTATCATCATTAAAACTTAGTATTTTCATTTTTCCCCAAGTATGATTACTTTCAATTTTATTTACTATGATTTCATCTTTTCCATCATTATTATAATCAAAAGCTTTGCAATCAATATCTGCTGGAAAATCTAAAGAATACTTTTTCAATTCGTAATTATAATTCTGAAAATCAATTAATTTTAATTCTTTTGAAATAACTGTATCAATTACTTGCCCGTCGCGCCGAGATAATTTAATATTAAATGTAAATTGTGAATCTTTATTAATATTTGGTTTAAGAATTACTGAATGGTACTTATTATAAATATCTAAATCATCTTTATATTCATTGAATCCTTCGTCATTATTCATTTTAACAGATAAAAATGAATTATAATTTGTATTTACATTTAAGCAAATTTGATGACTTTCGCCTGAATAAATTGGGAAAATATTGATTGAATTAATTTGTAATTCTTCTTCATTGATGATTTCGATTAATTTGCTTCTTTGGATAGTCTTTCCATTTTTTAAATATACTTTAAGTCTAATAACGACATCGCTATTTGGGAAATTAATTCTATTGCCTTTACTATCAATTATAACAGATCTTCCAATATTTTTAAAATTTGCTAAAGTATCATTAATAACTTGTGAAATGGAAGAATATATTTTATAAGTTTTGTCTATTCCTTCTTCTAAATAGAAATTTTCTATCGAAACCTCATATTTTTCAAATAAAGGTGTAAAAACATTTCCAATTACCGTAATATTAGAATCTTTTCCCCATCTAAAAGGAGTAAATTCATTTGGCGTGTCAATACTAATTTCACTAGGAGAACTATTTATTAAAGACTTATATATATCTAATAGTCCAGCTGCTTCTTTTTGATTATGAGTTACACTTGTTATTGGTTTAGAATTTAGCTCAAGAATAGTTTTAATTTCATTTATAGAGAGGTCTGGATTTTTTTCTAATAATAAAGCTATAGCGGACGTAACAAAAGGAGTTGAAAGTGAAGTTCCACTTGCTAATCTATAACCTCCTCCATTTGAAGTAGTAATAATATCATCTCCAGGAGCCATTAATGTCAAATTATACCCAAAATTACTACGAAACAATTTTTTAAAATTTTTATCCATTGCTCCTACTGAAATTACTTTACTATGATCAGAAGGATAATGCACTCTATCCCAATTATTATTTCCTGATGAAGCTACAATTACACACCCTTTAGAATAAGCATAATCTATTGCTGCTGCCACTAAACGAGAATAATATTTATCTCCGAAGCTACAATTAATAACATTTGCACCATTATTAGCAAGATATACAATTGATTTTGCAATATCATCAGATTCTCCTTCGCCGAAATAATTAAAAGCTCTTGCGGTAATAATTTTACTATTATATGCTATTCCACTTATTCCGATTTCATTATTATGACTTGCTACCATCACTCCAGCTACTATAGTGCCATGTCCATTATCGTCGAATACATCAGGATCGATTTTCTTAGAATCACCAAAATTTTCTGCACTTTCATCTATAAAATCATAGCCAATTACATCATCAATAATTCCATTTCCGTCATTATCAATACCATCTAAATCTCCGAAAGTCCCATTTTTAAAAACGTCTTTCCCCCAATTATCAAATTTCCCATTATTATTAATATCTTCTTTTTGATTAATATAAATATTATCAATTAAATCTCTATGTAAATAATCAATACCTGTATCTACCATACCGATTTTAATTCCTTTTCCTGTTGCCAAATTCCATGCTTTGAAAGCATTTACAGCTTCAAGCCCCCATTGCTCATCAATTAAATAATCATTTGGAACGTTTTTATCTTGGTCTATTTTATAAATATAATTTGGTTCGATAAATTCAATTATTTTATTTAGCTCAATCTTTTCGATATCGCTTAATTCTTCATAATTATTTAAAAGATAATATTTTTCAAATTCATTAGAAGTTTGAAGTATCGAATTTTTATCATTTAATTTACCAAAAATAGGTGTGATTTTAAATGATTTTGATTGTAAGAGGTTATCTTTAGAAGTATTTTTTACTTTAATTATATATGAATTATATTCAGCACTATGTAATGAATAAACTGTTAATATAAAAAATACAACTATTAATTTTATAATATTCATATTTGATGTCTTTTATTAATTTACTTATCGAATAATTTAAAATTGATAAATGAATAATTATTTAACTGCATATAACGATATATTGGTATTAAAATAAAAATTAATACAAACCATAAATTAGGACTTATTACATTATTGCCAGTAATATAATTAATTTCAAAATGAACTAACATCACATAAAATATAATTCCAAATTGCCTTCTTTCAGTTTGAGTCATACTGAAATCAGATTTAGAATATTTATTTGCTTTATATCCTATATAAAATAGCCCATAGAAAAAAAGAGAAAAGCTAATCGCACCAATTATACCCATTTCTGCTAGGATAGCCATTATTGAATAATCACTAAAATCTATTTCAATGTTTTTTTGGTACTGAGTTAGGCCTAGTCCTACACCTATAATTGGAGAAGTAAGCCATATTTTTTTCGAATCATTAAATGAATTTTGTCTTGTTATGAAAGATTCACCATCAGTAGTTTCTGACATTTTATCATTTTTATTTATAATTCCACTAATTCTTTTTGAAAAGAGTTCTGTAACACTAATTTCTAAATAATTATTTACTAATAAATCTGTAGGTATTATAATTATTGAAATAATTAGCAGATATTTAAGTATAATCCTTTTTGCTTTTCTAGATTCCAATATAAATATTGAAATCACGATTAAAAATAGACCTAATATTCCAGTAAGAGAAAACGTCAAAAATAATCCAATAATGGCAAAAAATACAACTATAGTGTTGAACACCTTAGATCGAAAAAACATTTCATTATTTTGTAATTTTGGAATAATTGTAAAAATCAAAATATATAAATTAAATGTAGCTAAGGCTGTTGGCTCAGAAAATATCGATGTAGCTCTAAAAAAATTTCCGAACTGCAGACTCAATTGACTAATTGCATCTTCCTCTGCTGTCCCCCTTAATGTCATACTTACATTTGAATAATTTAACCAAGCTAGTGGCAAATCATAAGCTCTAGCTATTATTTGATATATACCAAAAATATTTAGAATTAAAGAAGATACTATCCATATTTTAAACAAGTTATCTGCAAGTTTCATATCAGGTTCATTGCTAATAAAAATAATTGATATTAGCATCAATTGAAAAATATGTATTGAAGATTTAAAATATTGAACTATATGAGAAGTGTAGAGTGATGAATAAATAGTAATTGAAGAAAGTAATATTGATACAATAAATAATGCTAATCCAATAGTAACTAAGGATTTAGGTATTGCAATTTCGTCATTATAAATTATCAATCTAATGAAATATAAGAAATAGAATAAAATCATTAAAATATCTAATGAAGTTACTCCATAGCTTCCAATAGCGAATATTTGGTATCCACCGGCAAAAAAAGCAATACTCATTAAATAAATTAATATCTTCAATTGATTATATTATTTTAAAGTTAATTGTTATAGAAAAGCAAAATTAATCATTTTTTTAGAAAATATATTAATATTCAATAATTTATCTTTTGCTTTAAATAAATAAGAAAACAATGAAATCAATATTTGGGATTCTTAAAATTTTGATTAGAATAAATGAAAAATAAACTTGGTAGGAATGTATGGTGAATAAGAATTGAACCTATGACCCTCAGCTTAGAAGGCTGATGCTCTATCCAACTGAGCTACCGCCGCAAATAATTGGATTACAAAATTATGATTTTATTTTAAAAAAAACAAATAGAATTTGTTAAATATACTTTTTTCAACTAATATTTTAATTTACTAATAGAATCTACATTTGATTCAGTTTCATCTAAACTTTTTTTATTATATTCAAGATATTTGATTTTTACATTTGTAAAATCTTGTTTGATTAAGCCACTTTCGAATGAAGTTTTGAAATCTCTTTGTACCTTAGCTATTTTAGAAGCTGATCCAATAGAAAATCCTCTATTCTTTATGATACTTCTGCCATTAATGAATAATTTACTATTAGATAACTTATAATAATCACCCGAATATAGCGCTTTTTGCCTTGATTTTACTAGCAAATCGGTAGCTTTAGTTTTCTTTTCTAATAAAATATCATTATTGTGATCAAAATTTTTCATTTCTGCAAATGCAATTGTAATTGCTGGTTCATCGCTATATACTAAAACTGGAGTACCTAACTTTACTAGATTTGATAGTTTTTTTCCATCTTCTCTTGATATTCTTACGCATCCATGAGATGAAGGTCTTACTCCGAGATGAGAATAATAACCACTTGAAGAAAGTCCGTGGAAACCGATATTACCATTAAATCCAACCCAATTTATTAATTCTGCATTGTTAAATTGTCTTGAAATAGCCTTGCTTAATTTTGATTGCACAGTATAAAATCCAGGGGGAGTTGCCATTCCTTTATCAATGCCAGAATGTCCAGTTGATACTGGAAAAGTAATTTTATTTAAACTATCTCCTCTTCTTACCACTGAAGCTGTTTGATTCTTCAACGAAATCAATATATATTCATCAGAAAGCAAATGAATTGTGTCTTTAGGTTGTGAATAAAGGTACTTTATATTGCTTAAATTTAAGCTACGCGGATTATTATTAATATGATGAATATCACCCATTAGCGAGAATGAGCAAAATAATCCGCACACAAAAAAAGGAATTAAAAAACTTATCTTATTCATTTCCCTTGCTGCCAATGTAATTATTAATATAAATCAAATCTTCAGGAGTATCTATGCTATAGAAAAAATCATTTGTTTTATAGCAATAAATGTCTATATCATTCTCTAAAAGTCTTAATTGTTCTAATTTTTCTAATTTCTCTAAAGTGGTTTGCTCATAACTACAAAATATTTCGAGAATATTAGTTTTAAAAATATAAATCCCTATATGCTTAAAATATGTATGGTTTTTAAACCAATTTTCTTTAGAAACTTCGCGGATAAAAGGAATAGCTTGACGTGAAAAATATAAAGCATTATATTTATTATTTATGACTACTTTTACAATATTTGGATTATTTAGATCATTTTCATCTTCTATTTCATTTATTAAGGTTCCTACTGGAGCAGTTGATTCAATAGTATTGATGATTAATGCATCTAAAGTGTCACCTTTTATTAATGGTTCATCGCCTTGTATATTAATTATATAATCAAAATCTTGATTTAACAATTTATATGCAGATAAAATTCTATCACTACCAGTTAAAATATCAGGGCTTGTCATGATGAATTCAATATTATTTTTACTACATAAATTTCCAATTCTTTCATCATCAGTTGCTACAATCACTTTATCCAATAAAGTAGAAGTAATACATCCATCATACACCCATTGAAGTAATGATTTACCTAAAATATTAGCTAATGGTTTTGCTGGTAGCCTTGTAGATGAATATCTTGCCGGTATGATTCCAATTATTTTTTTGTTTTTATACAATTTTTTAAATGATTTTTTAAGTCATAATTAAATAAATAAAAAGAAAACTAATATAAGGATTTTTTTTAAAAAGAACAAGTTAACTTTATTTAAATTAATGTGTCTACATTGTAGAAAAAAATGTTAAGAAAGATTAATTTTATAAATCCTTTAAAAATTCTTAATTTTGTATTTTATATATTTACTTTTTAAGTAAGGTATGCTAAATATTGGTGTAATAGGAGCTGGGCATTTAGGTGCTATTCATATAAAATTATTATCACAAAATAAATCTATAAATTTAATTGGAATTTATGATACTGATGTATTTAAAGCTAAAGAAATTGCAAATATTTATAATATAATATCTTTTGATTCTCAAATAGATTTAATTAAAAATTGTGATTGTCTAATAATTGCAAGTCCCACTATTTTTCACCATAGTATTGCTAAAGAATGCTTATTGCAAGGAAAACATTGCTTTATAGAAAAGCCTATTACTGATACTTATTCAAATGCTTTAGAATTAATTCAAATTGCTAAAGATAAAAATTTAATTCTTCAAGTGGGTCACGTCGAAAGATTTAATCCTGTAATGGCTGTATTAGACAAATATGAAATAAGTCCACTTTTTATTGAAGGGCATAGATTAAGCCAATTTAAACCACGCTCATTAGATGTCTCGGTTGTTCATGATTTAATGATTCATGATATTGACATTTGCTTAATGCTGACAAAATCAAAAATAAAAAAAATTGAAGCAAATGGAGTATCAGTGCTTACAAATTCTACTGATATTGCAAATGCTCGAATTCATTTTAATAATGGTGCTGTTGCTAATCTAACTGCTTCAAGAATATCAGCAAAACCAATGAGAAAATTAAGGATATTTCAGAAATCAGCCTATTTTTCACTTGACTTTGAAAAACAAGATGTGAAAATTTTTGGATTAACCGAAAATAATATTAATCCTAATAATATAAATCCAGAAAACGAAAAAATACAAAATTCTATAATTTTAGGAACAATTGAGTTAGATTCAATAAATAAAAATATTATTATGGAAAACCCAACTGTTCCCAATATAAATGCAATTGAACAAGAGCATTATTCGTTTATTAATTCAATTGTAAATAATTCTCCTGCTAAAGTCAATGGAGATGAGGCTGCCGAAGCATTGAGAATTGTTGAAATAATTAATGATTTAATTATAGAACAAAAAATATGACTTTTACAATTATAAATATAGTTTTAATATCAGTTATATTATATTCTTTAGTATTATATCCTATTTTGTTGGTTATTTTATCTTTCTTTTTTAAGAATACTCCAGCCACAGATAAAGATTTTAAACCTGCTATTACATTTATAATTGCAGCATATAATGAACAAAATTATATTTCAGATGCTCTTCAATCAATTTTAGATCTTGATTATGATCTTAATAAAATTCAAGTAATAATTGGCTCCGACGGCTCTACGGACAGAACAATTGAAATATCTAATTCATATAAAGATAAATTTAAGGATTTAACCATTCTTGACTTGAAAAGAGGTGGTAAAAATAATGTCTTAAATGAGTCTTATAAGCATATTAAGAATGATTATATTTATATTTTAGATGCTGATTTTAGGCTTAAACCAAATTCTATAAATGAATCTATTAAATATTTTACAGACCCAAATATTGGTGCTGTAATTAGTAAATTAAATATTATATCAGGTGCTAAACCAACTAATGCCGGTGAAATTGGAGAAAGTACATATCAAAAATTTGATAATTTTATAAAAGTAAAAGAATCTGAAATTTGGTCTACACTTAATAATTTCGGATGCTATGGAATTAGAAAAGAATTGCTATACCCTATTCCAAATAACAAAGTTTGTGATGATATGTATAATATACTTCGAGTTGCTTCTGAAAAAAGAAGAGTATTTATTACAAATGAATCAATTGTCAATGAAGTAAGGGAAAAATATACTGCTGAAGAAATAAAAAGAAGAGAGCGTATCTCTTCTGGTTCTATTTCTACTCTTTTAGCTGTACCTCAAATTTTAAATCCAAAATTAGGTTGGTCAAGTTTCTTCTTTTTTTCCCATAGATTTATTCGATTTTTCTATCCAATTATTTTAATATTAGTTTTAGTATTTACTCCTTTTATGTATTGTGAAAATACAACAATATTTTATATATTCGCCATAGGACAGATTATTTTTTATCTTTTTTCATTTATTGGATATTTACTTGATAAAAAGAACATAGTATTACCACTATTTTCATTCCCATATTTCTTTTTAATGCTTAATATTGGATATTTTAACGGAATTATTCAATTCATTAAAAATGAACAAAGTGCTGTCTGGGAAAGAGCTGATACTCAGCAAAATTCAAATATATAATTTTAATCGTCTTTGTAATTATTCAATCTTATAGAGATCTGTTTTTAAGCAAAATTCAATTCTCATTGCTTATAAACACGTAGAATAAAAAAAAGGGAGAAGTCTATTTAGGCTCCTCCCATTAATATTTAAGAAAATATTTATATTTGATTAATACTTACTGGAGTATATACTCTTGATTTTAACTCAGTATCAATCAAAAATATGTATGATTTATTATTATCACATAATTTAACTCTTGCTTCTAATTCAGAAGTATTTTCTTCTTCTTCCACTTGTTCTTTAATGAACCATTGAAGGAAATTGCATGTAGCAAAATCCTTGTGTTCAGTTGCTAAAGAATATAAATTATGTATGCTTTCAGTTACAAATTGTTCATGCTTATAAGTAGCTGTAATTACTTCTAAAATCGAATCCCATTTATGCTCTGGTTCATTAATTTTTGGCACAATTACTTCGCCTCCACGTTGTAAAATATAATCAAATATTAACATTGCGTGGTCCATCTCTTCTTTAGCTTGAATACGCATCCAATTTGCAAATCCGTTCAAACTATTTGCACTAAAATATGCTGCCATCGAGAGATATAAATTTGAAGAGTAAAACTCTTTTTCGAATTGCTCATTTAATGCTTTTAATACTATTTGGTTTATCATTATTATTATAATCCTATTTTGTTAGAAAAAATATTTATACATTTTTGACGAAATAAAAAATAAATTAGTATTTCGTGTTTTGCTTAAAAATTAAATAAATTACCAATATTTAAAATATGATTAGGATCAAGTGATGTTTTAAGTGATCTCATTTGATTTATTATTTCGCTTCCAAACATTTTTTCTAAATATTTGACTTTTAATTTACCTATTCCATGTTCTGCTGATACAGTACCTTTCATTTTTAAAACTTGTTCTAAAGCTTCATCATAAAATTTCTGAGCATTTTCTTTGTCTCTTTCATTTTCATAAAATACATTTCCATGCAAATGATTATTGCCAATATGCCCATATATAACTCTGTTTAAATTATATTTTTCTGATTTTTCGACAATTGCATTATATAGATTTGATAGATTTCCATTTGGTACTGCCCCATCTACACCTACTTTATATTGATTATTTTGAGCAATTAATTCATATACTTTCTCGGGCAAAGTGTGCCGGAATTCAGTAAATTTTCTATGTTCATCTGGAGTCTGAGCCACCCAAGTCTCATCGCTTAGATTAGTATATTTCACAATCAAATCATACCACGAAGATAATATTAGATCACTCTTTTCTTCATTATTTATACCATGCTCAAAAAATAATTCCTGCTCTACCCAAATTGCTGATTCATATTGAGTTCCAATTTGAGTATATTTTTCTCTAAGCATTTTTAAGCTATATTTATCAAAAAATTCAATTAAACGTGGATTAGCAGTTGTTAAATTTTTATATGAATTATCATTATAATTTATTTTATTGTTTTGCAATTCTTCGACAAATGATATACATTTATTTATATCATCAAAAAATACAATTAATCCTAATATATTATCCGGCTTTTTCATAACATTTAAAGTAATTTCAGAAATGAAACCTAATGTCCCTTCAGCTCCGATAAAATAATCTATTGGATGAATATTTTGTGAAGTGTAATACCCAGCTGAATGCTTAAATTTTGGAATTTCATAATTTAAAATTGGTAATTGAATTTCTTTGCCCGATAGAGTTGTTAATGAAATCACTTCTTTTAAATTTTCATTTTGTACTTTATCTACTTTTATATTTCTATTTAAAATTAATATTTCTCCGTTTGTTAAAATGATTCTTAATTCCTCTACGAAATTTCTCATTGATCCATATAAATAAGTACGAGAGCCAGAAGCGTTAGTAGAAACATTTCCTCCAATACTTGCTGTGGTTTCTGTCGGATTAGTTGGCAAAAAATATCCATTTTCCTCTAAGATTTCAGAAATTTCATTTGTTGTAACAGCAGATTGAACTGTAATTGTTTTCTTATTTTCATTAAACTCAATTATTTTATTAAATTTTTCTGAGCTAACTACGACTCCACCTTTTGGAACTCTGCCTCCAGCAAGTCCCGTTCCTGCTCCTGAAATAGTAACTAATTTATTTTGAGAATTTAATTCCTTTAAAAGCTCAGCTAATTCAACTTCATTTTCTGGGATATATACTTTTTCAGCTTCACCTCTAAAATTTGAAGAATCAAGAGTGTAGGTGTTAACAAGATCTTTTTCGCTTTTGACTATCATAATTCTTTAAAATATTATTTAAAAATAATTTACAAATATAACACTTATAATATATTTAATCATTTAATAATTGTAACTTTAATAGCTCTTATAACGTAGTACAGAAGTGAAAGAAGTAATTAAATAATCAATCTCTTATTTGTTAATTACTTTTGATAATATAAGCAAAATTGATTAATTTTGTAGTTTGTATAAAAACAATTATTTAAGAAATTAAAATATAAAATTTAATTGGAAATAAACAATATTTCGATATGGAATAGTACTATTAGCAATGAAGAGAAAATTTTAAAAGAAAAATTCTCTGAAATTGGTAATTTACCTAAACACATTGCTATAATAATGGATGGTAATGGTAGATGGGCTATAAATCGTAATTTAGATAGATCCTATGGGCATAAAGAAGGCATCGAATCAATTAAAAAGATTGTAAAAGCTGCTTCAAATATTGGTATAAATTATTTGACACTTTATGCTTTTTCAATTGAAAACTGGAATAGACCTAAAGAAGAAGTTGATATTTTAATGAATCTCTTGGTAATTCATCTAAATAAAGAATTAGACCAATTACATAGAAATAATGTAAAGATTACTACTATTGGCAATTTTTCTTCTCTCCCTGCTACTGCTCAAGAAATTCTTAATGAATCGATTGAAATGACAAAGCATAATAATGGTCTAAATCTTACATTCGCTTTAAGCTATTCAGGTAGGTGGGATATAATTCAAGCTGTTAAAAAAATTGCTAATGAGATAAAATTAGAAACTTTAGAAATTAATGATATCGATGTTGATATTTTTTCTCAATATTTAACTACTAGAAATTTACCAGATCCTGATTTATTAATTAGAACAAGTGGCGAAATGCGGATAAGCAACTATTTATTATGGGAGATAGCTTATTCAGAAATGTATATTACAGATACTTTTTGGCCTGATTTCAACCGTAATGAACTTTACAAAGCTATAGAATCATTTAATTCACGTGAGCGACGTTTCGGTAAAATTTCTGAACAACTGTAGATAAATTTAACTATTTTGAATAATAGCGATTAACTACCCCGTCAGGCTTTGCCTGTCACCCCTTCGCCCCGAAGGGGAATTTGAAAAACCATATAAATCGCAAAAATCACAGTTCAGACAATAGAAATGAACTAATATATAATTCAAAATGATATTAGCTATGAGCTTCAAACCAATTCTTCCCAAAATTCATATTGACAACGATAGGCACTTCACCTAACGGAAAAGCATTTGTCATATTAGTTTGTACTATGTTTGCGATAATTTCGGTTTCGTCAGGTGTAACATCAAAAACAAGTTCATCATGCACCTGTAAAATCATTTTAGATTTCATTTTATCTTTCTCTAACCTGTTGAAAATTCTAACCATAGCAACTTTA
>ENA-UOOK01004574-UOOK01004574.1-fermentation-metagenome-genome-assembly--contig:-NODE-4574-length-14708-cov-3.572784_pt1 | contig 14708 bp, 18 predicted proteins | sample MGYA00245777_ERZ724023 | MGnify/ENA primary metagenome ERZ724023 (study PRJEB28704, sample SAMN03018312) | fermentation metagenome | biome: anthropogenic terrestrial biome; feature: soil; material...
GATTTAGGCAGGCAGACAAAGAAGATTTCATCAAAGCGTCCCTTGCGAAGCAGCTCCGGCGGTAGTTTGGTGATGTCATTTGCCGTTGCGACAACAAAGGCTGCACTGGTCTTTTCCTGCATCCACGTGAGGAATGTACCGAACAGTCTGGTGGTCACCTCATGCCCACCATCGCCTCCCATGCCGGCAAATGCCTTTTCCAGCTCATCCACCCACAGGACACAGGGGGAGATCGCCTCGGCAAGATGGATGGCTTTTCTCAGATTTGCTTCGCTCTCACCAAGATATTTGCCCATTAGCTTGCCCACATCCAGCCGGAGGATCGGGACTTCAAACAGACTGGCAACTGCTTTTGCGCACAGCGATTTTCCACAGCCTGGGATACCGGCGATCAGAACACCTTTGGGCATATCTACACCGAACTTCTCAGCATTTTTGATGTTTTTGACGATTTTTGCTTTTCGTCTAAGCCATTCCTTCAAGTTTTCCAGACCGCCGATATCTTCGATTTTCTCTTTGAGCGGGATCATCTCCAAAATACCAGACTTCAAAATCATCTGCTTCTTTTGCTCAAAAATTAGTGACAAATTTCTGCGGCTCAGTTCGCCATCATCTGCCACAGCAAGTGCCAACAGATTGTTGATTTCAAACTCAGACAATCCCTTGAAAGCCATTGCCATGTCCTCTAACAGCTTGGCATTCAGCGGAGTCAATTCGTTTGTGGCAACAAAACCGTTGATGATTGCACAGATGTTTTCAAAGCTCTGATAATCGCTCTCAAGAATTGTGATGTACTTTTCCAGCTCCACGGGGATTTTTACGACAGGAGACAGAAGGACAATACAACAGTCCAAGCCACCGCTGATTTTCATGGCGATTTCTTTCAGCGAAGCAACAACCTGTTCGTTTTCTAGAACAGTGTGGGCATCCTTGATGACTAGGATTGCACGATGCAGTTCATTCTCAAAAGCGAGCTTTTTGCTCAGAACATCATTGATATCCGTGAAGCCATCCTTGGTCAGCGGAATCAGCCACTCATTGCTTTTGGTGGAGTATTCACCGTAGCCCCTCGCCATGCTCCAGGTAGCAACTGTCCGGCGGTCAGCGATCTCGCGGATCGTTTCCTCTGCTTTAGCTTCCTCAAAGGTGTTGATGTAGAGGATGGGAAAACCCGCATCTAAGTAACGGGATAGGTTTTGTTTGAGTGTCATTTTTAGCACCTCTTTCTACGATTTTCAAAATATGCTCTGTAATCCTCGCAAATAGCAATCGGGAAAACAATCCCTATTTCTCTTGCTGGAATAATTCCAGATTCATATTGGAAAGAAAGAATTCCGTCAATTGCATTTTCAAAAGTTTCTGACGCAAATTACTACAAGCGTATGGATTATTGCAATTGATATCCTTCAAAAAAATTATTTGAGAGTCTCTGTTGTTGGGATTTTCATCAATCATTTCAAGAAAAGCAATTCTTGCTTCCTTAAGATGGTTGTCGATATTATCGGAGCGAACAGTGCGAAGCGTTTGCTTGTATAGATAGACCATTGCAATTTCCTCTTTTACAGCTGTCCAATTACTCGATTACTATCTCTGTACCGTTAGCCAGATTGACACGGCATAACCGCTGATCCTCATCGTCGTCGCCACGGTAATAGTACAGATAATCACCGACAACCTGACGGTGGTTTGCAAAATATGTGGTGCTGGATTTTTTGAATAACCCACCTTCTTCGTAGTATGTGTGTCCACACTCAGATGCAACTTGAGTTAGTTTTTGTGTATTCATGTTGAATGAGTACACAGGAAATCCGTATTCGGCTTTGACATAAATGAAATAGGGAGCGATTTGAATTTGACTATCCAAGTCATAGCTGCTTTCTACGTAGTATTTAAAATGTTCAATAGGCTCGTCGGTCAAATCATTTAGATTTATGCTCCAAAGCGTAACATAATTATCAGATATATGGTATAGGAACAGATATATCCGGTCTTCATATGATAGAATTTGTTCAATAATGTAATTGTCCATGCCGAAAAGCGTTTCGCTTCTGTTCCCATCAGCATCAAACACACGGAAATCATTGTTTTTTTGTTTGTAATAGAACAACTTGTTCCCACACAAAACGAATTTTGGACTATGACCCAATTCGTCAATTTGCTGCTTCTTCTTAGATTTAATGTCGTAAACTATTAAGCAATAATTGGCATCCGTATAGGCAATCTTTTCTCCGCTTACGGAAAAGCTGTCCCCAAAATTTGTAGAACAAATAATTTCTTGCTGCTTGTACTCAACATCATAAAGCAAAATCCCATCCTTTAACTGATGCCGAATCAGCATCTTGTTCCCGATTGCCTTAATTTCGGCGATATTATCGTATTCTGGTATATCAAACGAGGACATCTCACCGGTTATCTTATTCCATACCTTAAAGAAAAGCCCATCTTCTTCGGGAAATAAAAGCGACAGCGGCGAAAATCCTCTATTTTTGTAATAGACGATGTAATCCTTCAAATTGACATAGGGTTTCATCGCAATTTTATCTGCGATAGGTTCAGGAATTGCCCTATATCCAACATTGCTACTAATGTAATCCGTGGTGGAGGCTTCTTCTACTTCTACAGAATTCTTTTTGATTGGCAGTCCCGTGACATTGACATCTCCAACCAGAACATACTCCAATCCCTGCTTCGACTTGGGAATCTTAAAGTCTCCCTCATAGAGGTAAATTTTCTCTACCCCTTGGTCGTACAGCTCTGCCAGCTCCTCTTGGTCGAATGCTACTGAGTCGATGTTCCGCAGAACTTCTTCATCATCGGTCAACTGCTTCAACCGGGAAACGCGCTCGTTGCGTCTGGCAATCTCTTCAGCATGAATCACCTCATTCTCCTCGTACTCCGCACCAAAAATCTCGCAAAGCTTCTTGGCGAGCTGCGGATCATCCTTGCTGAACTGAGTGACCGCTTCTGCTTCGTCCTCATAGTAGCGATCATTGAGCCATTTTCCCAGCTTACCATCGAGGAAATACCCGATAACTGACTCCGTGTCGAAGTTCTCCTTCAAGGATTTCATGTCGGTTGCCTTTTCCCCATTTTTCATTACCAATGGAATTTTTACGATTTTAGCCATGTTCTTTCGTCTCCTTATCTATATATTTTTCTTGTAGTGCCCGTGCAAATGTAGAACGCAGTGTATGAAATTGCTCTATCTTATCGATACGGTAGTGAATTACATGGGACAGGTTCCTATCCTCTGCACCAACCAAATAAAAGACAGAATCCACAATCTCAATCTCCAGAGGGGAGATCTGCTTAACCACGGTCGCTTCATCCTCTTGAAGCGCAATTTCAATATCCATCCCGCTGTGGATTACCACATACAAATCTCCCAGTGATTTCAACAATGCCGCATCTGTTTTAGAGGTATAACAATTCATGCTCTGCTTCAAATATTCTCGGATAGCCCTTGCATCATTAGGAGCAACGGCAGAAAATAGAGCGTGGAGCAAACCATCCGCTTCGTCCTGTCTGAGAGCGTTGCCAGACAACAGGATTTTCCCTATGATAACAGCATCCATGCGGTCAAGGTATTTTGGCTTATCTCCGGTTAGATAATAGGAGCAAGTCTCTTTATCAAAAACAAGCTCACTTGCAGAGAAGCTATCGCTCAGAAACAACCGCACATCCTCGATATCCCTGTCAAAAGTTCGCTCATTGATGCCGTGATCCAGCGAAAAGGTTATCTTGTCTATGTATTGACCGTTGAGTAACCGATGGTACAACATCAGTACCCGTGTGGTCTTATCAGTTTTAGTCTGATAATCCATGTTGCTTATTCACCTCCATCGCAATACCGAGAGTATGTCTGTATTATAGCACTTGTCAACGACAGAATATGTCGTTTGTAAAAATTTTTTCGAAAATTGTCAGAAAGGGATTGTTAGATTCCACAGTCCAGTTCTTGAAGGCAAGTAAAAGCCTTCCACAGTACTAATCCGTGGATGGCTTTTGTCAGTTTTCAAATTTTTTGTACTTTGTTATTTCTTTCAAATACTTCTCTGGGTCTCCATCCAAAACCAAAACCGCATAGACCAACGGAGCATTATAAATCAACCACTCCACCTCCACTCGCTGGTACGCAACCTCGTTCTCAACTGAGGTACAGTCAATAGAAAGCATCGTCACGTCCTTGTAGCGAAGTTCTAACCAAGCAAAGTCGATGTTAAATTCACAGGATAATAGCTTGCAATAGCTTGCTCATGTTGTAAATCTCCTTTGTCATGCTTGATTTCAAACTGCACCGAAAGACATAGTTGTTTTGTTTGGTAGATAGCTTTTGGTTGTTAGAAAAATAAACTTATTTTATACACATGAGGAAATCTTTCTTTCTGAATATGTGTAATCTTCCTAGTTTAAAACCGAAAATAATGTGTAAAACGCATCTTGAATAATAGCCTATAATGTGTAACGGCAAAATCAATAGTGGACGGATTCTGCTGATGTTCCGAAGCATTGTTTCGCAGCTTGCCAAGAGCAATGAGAAGTTCATTTACGGCTGCATCAAGGATGGAGCGCGAGCGCGGGAGTATGAGGACGCCATCGAGTGGCTGGTTTCTGCCGGTATGCTTAACCGCGTTTATAATGTTTCCAAGCCAGAGCATCCGCTCAAAACCTTTGACAAGCTTAATTATTTTAAACTCTTTCTGTTTGACACCGATCTGCTAAAACACATGGCAGGTATAGACAATTCCGCTATCCTGTTAAAAAGTGATTATCAATACAAGGGCGCATTGACGGAAAATTACGTCCTTCAGCAGCTCAAGTGACAGTTCGAGGTAGAACCGCGCTTTTTCGCTGATGGCAAGAGTAAGATCGATTTCCTGATCCAAAACGGGACACAAATTATCCCTGTGGAAGTGAAAGGTGGCGAGGATAAAAGCGTTGCCAGCTTAAAATCTTATATCAAAAACAAGCAACCGCAGACCGCGGTCTGTATTTCCAAACGCGGGTATGCTACGGACGGCGGTATCACCAATCTGCCTTTATACCTTGCCGTGATAGCGAATAAGCTGATTTGACCGATGCAACGATCAACGGTGCTTGGCTCCTAACTTTTTGACTTATCTGGACGCTTCAAAATATAGCCCCAACCAAAGGGAGTTCAACTTAGGGATTTACGAAAACAAGTAAATTTTGACCGACTCTCTTCAAGCGGAGGCTCGAAAGTAAAGACTGCACCGAAGGATAAAACCTATAGTGCAGTCATTCTTTATGTTGTGTTGTTTTATATGAATACTTCAATTGGCTTCCAGATATTTTGATTTGTCATATCTTCTGACCATTCAGTGTTAAAAAGATAAAGATGTGTACCAATTGCTCTTACCAATCCTCACTTAATTTCTATATGGCGTGAGCCGTAGTCCTTCAGTGCTTCAAACTTACGGTTAGCATAATGATCAATATTATTTGAAGTACCGTCCGCTGTCATACCACCCTTCGCTTCAATTATCTATACATCTCCATTTGTTAACTGTGGGCAATAATGTGAAATCCAGAGAAAACTAGCTTTTTTTATGTCTAAATAACCGGGGACAGACCATTTCCATTATTCCGGAATATCGGTTTCTTTAAGCAAGAATATTCACCGATACAGGCCGCCGCGCCCCCCTGCTTTATGCTTCACTTCCTGTTGGCCAACTCTTGCGCAAGCCCTGAAATATGGGAAAGTGATTTATCATCCAGCCGCTTCAAATCCTCGATTAGCTCATTGAGCTTTTCGGGGTTTTGGTTTCCCTCGTCGAAAAACTCCATTGGCGTAACACCTAAGTATTCGCAAATATAGAGAAATACAGTCATTGACGGAAGTGATTTTTTGTTTTCAATCGTATTGATGTAGCTTTCACTTTGACCCAATGAAAGGCTCATATCCCGCGCTGATACTCCTTTTTTTGTTCGTAGCTGCGCAATGCGCCCCTGAATAAAACTCTCGTCCATTTTTATCACGCCCCTTCTGTATAGAATTGTATCCTGTAAAACGTAAATTATATAAAATTAAACTTTCGATTTTGCTTGACTTATAGAATTTAATCATATACAATTGAATAAACAGGACATTAAATTTAATAGGGAGGGATACATATGCCGGACTATCAATCCATGTATACGGTCTTGTTCCGCAAAATCACATCGGTTATAGAGGATTTACAAAATGTCCAGCGTCAAACGGAAGAAATATATATTTCTCTACGCCAATAAACATAAGTGTTATTGACACTAATAAAAAAGAAAATGAAAAGCCTGATACACAATAAAGAAAGGCAGGCGCAAAGAATGGATAAAATTTTACAGGCTCTATACGATGGTGAGATTTATCCGGCAGAACAGTATCGCCCCATGATTGAGGAATACACGGTTCTACGGAAAAAGCAGTATCAAAAATATGAGGATTTTATAAAGAAAATTGGCAGTCCCCTTGATGAAGAATTTATTAAGATAATGGACGAACAGCTTGACGCCATTCCTTTTGAATTGTCGGAAATGTTTATTGACGGCTTCCGGCTCGGTGCCAGAATGATGATAGAAATTTTTGAGGACAAATATCAAAAAGAAAAATAGCGGAATCTTCGAGTATCGGCATTTTTGCCGGGTCAGGCTCTGCAAGGTATGTTGTGTAAACACTCCGCACCGCCTTGTCAATGACTGTTTTTTCAATGGGCTGCAAGCCGTCCCGTCCTCCGGCGACAACCTCGCAAAAGGAAAGGATAAAGTCGTTTTTCAGGGCAATAGGGCTTTCTTCGTCGGAATGGTTCAGGTTTATGTCCATAGGATTGACGTACTGGCGGCTTGTGGGCGATATGCGGATGACTTGCCCCTTTAAGGGGCGCGTACTCGGCCTCCGGGTCGCATATCAAAATATCGTCAGTGGTAATAAGAAAAGCGTTTGTGATTTCCCGCTTCGCCGCAAAGCTCTTGCCGATGCCGGAAGTTCCCAAGATAAGACCGTTGGGGTTTTTAAGCTGCTTTCTGTCAGCCTTGTATTTTCGCTCATGCTCTGCCGCTCCTTTTAAGTTAAAATTGAATATAAAAAACGCCATAGATTTTCAAAACCTATGGCGCATACTCTTATTTTATTGAGTTATTAGGGGTAAATATTGTCTGCCGACTACCTGTAAACCATTGATCTTACTGGGTTTTTCAAATAAATGCTGTATCGCCACTCGGATCAACCAGAGCGTCCGGATGGCTTCCAGCGTTTTGTCCCTTCCGGCTACTTTGCATACGACATAGTAGATGTCGGTGACGGCATTGGCTGTGATGAGGCCGTCGACTTCTCCGCTTTCGCAGAGTGACAGCACCTGTTCGGCATGATCCGCGAAGGGCGTCCGGTCGGCAAGGTAGTCGATGATGACGTTGGTGTCAATCAGAATTTTCATCGTACCGGCCCAGCCTTTCCGCGCGGATTTCATCGCGGGTGAGGCTGGCGCCCTTTTTGAATAAATGTCCGTATATTGAAGGATTCGCTCCCATTCTGCCCCGGCAAAGGCACCAAGGCATACTAAGACCACATTCCAAACAGCGGTTCCTAGAGTCGTGTACAGAAGAAATCTTACCCGGCGCATATGTGCCATTCCCGCAGGGATGGAAATAAGACTCCGGACAATGGGAATGAACCGGCAGAAAAAGATGGTTGAGGTGCCGCGTCGGACAAACCAGTTTTCTGCCCGTCTCACATCCTCTTTTTTCAGCCCCATGATATGTCCGTATTTACCGATGACCCGCTCCAATTTTCCCGTCGGCAGTAGCCGCCCGACGCCATAAAGGACAATCGCACCGACCACGGAGCCAATGGTGGCAAATACTGTCACGAGCCAGATATTCATACCGGTATAGGTGATCATAAAACCACCGAACGTCAAAATCAGTTCGGATGGAATGGGAGGAAATATATTTTCGATTGCAATCAGCAGCGCAATACCAAAGTATCCAAACTGATTCATAAAATCAATAATCCATTCCTGCATCTTCCAAATCCTTTCTTTATCGAGATACGCCAGAGGATGCCGTCTTTTCTGATCGCCTGTTATCCCAAAGGAAATAGACAAGCGTCGACACTGCAAATCCAAACAGCCAGCCGCCCAGGACATCACCGGCCATTCCCAGGCTTCATTATTTGCCATGCAAAAATATAGAAGCAGCCGACAAGCATTTATACTTGCCGGCTGCTGATTGCGTCATATGGTTTTCGGTTGGACTTCCGCCAAGCTACAAGCTATAGATTGACTGTAAAACAGTTAAAATCTTATATGTCTGAAGAATTGCCGTCGGTCTTCTGTCGTCTGCTGCTCCTTACCATATGGATCATTTTGAAATACAGGAAAACGGCAATCGCCTCGGCAACACAGATGAACGCCATAATCATCCCTGTTTGATTCAGATCATACAGCCAGCCCATCAGCGCCGATCCGATAAAAAGTGCCAGACCGTAGCCGGTGTTGAAAATGCCGTAGCTGGTACCACGTTTGTAAAAGGGCGTAATATCCGCTATAGCCGAGCGCATAATGGCCTCATGAGTACCCATGACAATTCCGAAGAACATCATACCGATCACGATCAGGGCCATCGAGCTGCCAATCGTCAGGAACGGCAGCAGCAAAGTAAGAAATGGAATCGCGCCCAGAACGGCGAGACCTCCCGTTTTGATTCCCGTCTTTTCTTTCAGCCGATCGTACAACTTGCCGATGATCAGCGCCGCCAGAGCATCCACGGCCATGGCTCCCGAATAGAGCAGTGTGATGTTTCCGTCCGACAGCAGACGGTCCGCCTTCAGATGATAGCCGATGACGCTGAAATTGACAAACCCCAGCGTGCAGAAGAAGGTGAACGCCGTATAAATCCAAAAGATCGGTTTCAGCCGCTCAGAGCGGAATTCCTTTTGGTCGATACCGGAATCGAGACCGTTGCTCTTGATCTTGCGGTAGGCGTACAGTACAAAGAGCATGAGAAAAACAAACGGGATAAAAAGCAATTTGTAGCCCAACTGATACTGCGCAACCCCGTTTTGATTGGTCAGTGAAAAAACCAGCGTAAAGATCAGAGGGCCGAGCAGGGCGCCTACCTGATCCAGAGCCTCCTGAAGCCCGAATGCAAATCCGGTTCCGACCTGATTTTCGGCCACCCCGGACAGGATCGTATCCTTGGCGGGGTTCCGCAGAGCTTTTCCGATCCGCTCCATCAGAATCAGGATGACGAGAATACTCCAATTCATCGTAAAGCCCATCAGGGGCACAACGAGCAGCATGCCGTATCCCACAAAAATGAAGACCCAGTGCTTGCCGCTCTTGTCGGATGCAACACCTGCCAGAAGCCGTAAAAAGTATCCGAGAAACTCGCCGATGCCGAATACCAGACCAACCTGTGCCGCGCTGACGCTCAGCAGGTTAAAATACTGGCTGTTGGCTCCACGTGCGCTCTCGTAAACCATGTCGCCCAGCAGGCTGATGATGCCAAACAAAAGGATAACTGTAACGGCCGGCGAGAATCTTTTTCCGCTGTTTCTACTCATATTTATTGCTTCCTTTCCATGTATAACGGATTAACGGCCGGCCGGTAATTTTTGATTTGCCTCCAGCTTGACATCCTCACGCTGATCCCAGAAGATTTTGAATTCCAGTTTTTCAACCTCGCGCTGCTGCTTATAGCTGATGCGGAGAGTGGCATCCTGCGGAATGGTGACGTCCCTTTCCAGTTCCTGCAACAGGACTTTGATATTATTGTCGTTTTCGCTCAGGGTGTTCAGAGCATCGCCGATCTTGCCAAACAGCGCGGGGGATGTGCCGGAGATATCTTCAGAAACCATATATCGCTCATTCTGATTGATATAGTTGACAGAGTCTCCGGAGGCCAGCCAGCGGAGCAGTGCTTCCCGGCTGAATCGCCACTCCCGGCCAATTTTACGGGCTGGAATGTGCTCTTCGCGGAGCAATTTGATCAGTGTTTTTTCGCTGACGCCTAAAAATTCAACAGCTTGTTCCAGATTCAGGATATCGTCATTCATAAGACCAAACTCCTTTCTGAATTCCAGCCTAATCATACCGCTTAATATTTATTTAGTCAACGATAGCTGAAATAAAATGTAGTTTAGCAGTATATAACATCAGTTTGGTGGATTATTCGCTTTATCGTGGTGGAACTACACGGATCAAAAATAAAAACAAACAGCGAAAAGTCGTTAAAAAAAGTCATAATATGTATTGCTTTTGTGCTTACAATGTCTTATACTATAGGAAAGTACAGAGCTTGGGAAGGAAGTAATACGATTATGGCTAACAAATCAGCGAATTTATACGCAAGAATCGAGCCGGACGTGAAAAAACAGGCTGAAACGATTTTATCGACGCTCGGTATCTCTGTTTCGAGTGCCATTAATATGTTCTATAAACAGATCATTTTGCAAAGAGGAATTCCTTTTGATATGAAAATCCCGGAAACTCATCCCCTTGATATGAGTCGGTTAACGAATGCTCAGATGGATGAAGAACTTGAGAAAGGGTACGCAGATATGCTGGAAGGACGTACGAAAACGGCAGACAAGACTTTTGCGGACATCCGTAGGGATTATCACATATGACAACCTATGCCGTCGAGGTTACAGAACCGGCTGATGCGGATTTGCGCGGAATATTTCAATATATTGCATTTACGTTACTGTCACCGGAAAATGCAGCCGGTCAGTTGGACCGATTGGAAAGCCGGATCAAGGGACTTTCCACTATGCCGAAACGCTTTAGCCAATATGGGAAAGAACCATGGCACAGCAGAGGGCTGCGGATGATGCCGGTAGACAACTACTGTGTGTTATATGTCCCTGACGACGAACATTCTGTCGTTACCGTCATTCGCGTCATGTATGGTGGAGAGGATATCGACGAGCAGTTGGCAAAATACACAGAGTTATAAAAAGGAGAAGATCGGTATTGACGACCATCTCTTATTGTCTTCCCTTCGGTATAAAAAATACAGACTTCCCTTTAGGATACCTGATGCCGGCAGTAAGCGTGGATTGCGAGGAGGAAGAACACCGGGATTTCGATGGCGCATGCGCCGAGCATCAGATAAGGTGTCCAGATGCTGAACGGCTCGATCTGTACAAAAGAGAGTCGGTTTATCAGGTGTACATAAAAGTTTTCCCGCAGCCCGACGCTGGCGGCCGGGAGAGCATAGGTCAAAATATCAATCATATTCCCGCCGTTTCCGACGACAAACCCCAGCATGGTCGGAGCCAAAAAAATTGCGATGGAGAGAATCAGCGCAGTCGTGGAATTGCGGCACTTGGTGGAAATAAACAGCGACAGGCAGGCGGTAGCCAGCAGAGACAGAAGGGTAGCCAAAAACGTGGCGAACTGTGCCTGCAAGAAATTCATCGAAGCAAGGCCGCCCGTTGGAAAAACCAACTGCACGGAGGTCCGGAAGCTGTCCCATTCGACCGTATTATCTACCAGCAGGATAAAAGTCAGCGAACAGACAATAAACATTGCGGCAAGCAGAACCAGCGACGCGCACAGCTTGGCAACCACAAATCTTCCCCGGCCGTATCTGGTGCTGCGAAAAATATCGTCCGCACCGCTTTGATATTCCGCCGCGAAATTCGGCGCGGTGATCAGAGCGCCGGCCACAACCAGAAGAAACGCAAGAAATGTCAGGCTCCTGGACACTCCCACGGGATCTCCTTTTGTAAAGGTAAACGGGATCTCTGCTTTTGCGTTCAGTTTTTCAGCCTGCCGTAAGACATTTTGATTTCCGGGATACTTGCTTTTTAACGTGCTATTTGTTACTTCAATCCGCTGTGTATAGAAATTTTTCAGCCGGTCCGGATTCAGCTCGCTAAAATGCTCATAACCGCTATTTCCATACGGAAAGTAGACTTGAAGTATGGCTTGCAAAAACGGTCCAATGGGACATATTTTCTGATTATAAATATCCGGCGGTATATTCATGAAGTTCTGGTCGTATTTCCGGTAGACATCTTGGCAGGTTTTCAGCGCCTGCTGCAGCTTTTCCACGGTGACCGGCCCCACGTAAGCATCGTTGTTTTCTTTGTTGAGGGCGTCGACGGCCGGACGGCCTGTTATTGTACCTGTGTTGTGATCATTATCCAGATAATCATACCGCACACCCTGAATGGCCGTGATCGCCATGAGGACGGAGAGGACCATGGAGGCAATCAACATAACCAAAATCCTGCGCGTTTTCAAAATACGCCGTAGTTCCAACCAAAAGATACTCATATTTCAAGATACCTCCTTTTCCTGCTGCGCTGCTTCCTCTGAAAAATAATACAGATACAAATCTTCCAGCGTCGGTTCCACCTGCACCGCGTTTTCGCACGGTTTTTCCTCGGAGACGATGCGGAGCATGTCCTGATTTCCTTCGTGCCGGATGTTGGATACCGTGTACTTTGCGCTCAGTAGCTCGGCCTCCCTCGGGTCGGCCCTGCACTCCCATACATAACCATTGATCGAAGCGGTGATCTCGTCCGGTTTGCCCTGATGGATCAGACGGCCGTCCTTCATGACGAGGATGGTGCCTGCGATGTATTCCACGTCCGACACGATGTGGGTGGAAAAAAGGACAATCTTGTCTTTGGAAATCTCGGAAATCAGGTTGCGGAAGCGGACACGCTCTTTCGGATCGAGGCCCGCCGTGGGCTCGTCAAGCACAAGGATCTTCGGGTCGTTCAGAAGCGCCTGCGCAATACCGAGGCGCTGCCGCATCCCGCCGGAGAAAGCGCGGATTTTTTTGTTCGCCACGGTTTGAAGCGAAACGATTTCCAGAAGCTCGTTCGCGCGGACCTTTGCGGCTCTTTTGGTCAGGCCCTTAAGCGCCGCGACATACATAAGATAATCCATTGCGGTAAAGACAGGGTAATACCCGAAATCCTGCGGAAGATAGCCGAGCAGGTCCCGGTAGCCTTCCCCCATTGCAAGGGTGTCCCTGCCGTCCAGCGTAACATTGCCGGAAGTCGGATTCAGAATGCCGCACACCATGCGCATCAGCGTCGTTTTTCCCGCTCCATTTGCGCCGAGTAACCCGTAGACGCCGGGCGTCAGTTCGGCGAAAAGCGAATCCACGGCGGTCTTGTCTTTGTACCGTTTGGTCAGTCGGTTCAGTGTCATTTTCATTTTGATTCCTCCAAAATTCAGATTACCAGGGAACGGAAAGCGTTTCCTGCTTGGAACAGAAAAGGCGGTCGAAGCTGCGGAAGGCGCGGAACAATTCGGTGGCAAAATAAGCGAGAGAGCAGAAGAATAGGACGATCCACATTCCTGTGGCGGCCGTCTCGTAAAATCCCTTGACAAACGACAGTTGCGAGAACACTGCGATACAGAGGACGCAGACAGCCGCGCAAAAGTATCCCCCCTGCCTGCTTTTGACATGTTCGAGCACGGTCAGGCACCCGCAGCAGGTCACATTGAACGGCACGAACAGATATAAGATCATCCGCAGGACGGGCGTTCCGCTGCGTGCTGCCGATGCCGCCAGAATCACCGTCATGCAGCACAGATCCGCAAGACCGAGGATCAGCATCCGTGCGCCCATCAGCTTCCGCATCGAAAAGCGGGTGCAGCCCTCGATTTCCGCCATGCCGTGCGCATAGCTTTTGAGGATTTCCGGGAATCCAAGAAAAGCGAGGAGCGGCACGGCGCAGGAGAAAACCAAAAATACATGCTGCATCTCATTGACAGCAAATGATCTGCGGCTGACTGCCAGTAAAACTGACAGCAGAAGCACCACCTGTGCCAGCCAGACCCATTTCCCGATGAACCGAAGCTGCATGGAGAGGAATTCCCAGAACCCTATTCGCGCGGCAAACTGCCGTTCCCGGTATGCCGCTTTTGCAAGCTGAACGGTTTCCCGCATTTTTTCCGGATCGTAGGCGGGAACGGAAAACGATGCCAAGTCTTCCCGGATTTTCCGCTCGTTTATTTTCATAACCAGTCCTCCTTCAGCAACAATTTGCTCAGCGTTTTCAACCCCTGGTAAAGCCGGTATTTGGTAACGGATAATCCGGCATCCACAATCTGCGCGATGTCTTTCAGCTTCAGATCCTGATAGAACCGCAGCAGGATGACTGTCCTCTGCTCCTCCGGAAGTTGTTTCAGGGCTGCCTGAACAGAATCAACCGCATCGACCTGTTTCAATCCGGTATCGTTCTCGGACAGATATTCTTCCTTTATGGAGCTTAACGGAAGGGATGTTTTCTTCTGCAGAGTATTGGCGCAAAGGTTTCGGGCGATAACATACAGGTAATTCCGGCATTTGCCTCTCTGCGTATAGCTGTCAAAATTGCGGCAGAAATGCAGAAAGGCTTCCTGTGTGATATCCTCTGCATCGGATTTGCGGCCCATTTTCCGGTAACAATACTTGTAAATATCGTTGTAATACTTTTGGATCAGGTCATCCAAAGCGTTTTTATCGCCAGATTTTATCCTCCGGATTAGTCTTTCGTCATCCACCGACACACTTCCTTTTACCCTTTCACTTTATATAACAGTTCAACTCATGAAAAAGTCAGGGCGAACTTTGCACAATTCTGATTATATAGTATGTTCGGGCTGTGAAACAATTAGCTGAACGTTTTACAGAGACGTATACTTATAGCAACTTCTCAGTTATTAAAAAACGTGACTATTGAAAGCAAAGATTTGTTGTGA
>ENA-UOOK01004578-UOOK01004578.1-fermentation-metagenome-genome-assembly--contig:-NODE-4578-length-14688-cov-4.254493_pt1 | contig 14688 bp, 13 predicted proteins | sample MGYA00245777_ERZ724023 | MGnify/ENA primary metagenome ERZ724023 (study PRJEB28704, sample SAMN03018312) | fermentation metagenome | biome: anthropogenic terrestrial biome; feature: soil; material...
CCGATCAGCACGCCCACAGCCATACATAAAACTACCCAAAGCGTCAAATATTTTTAGGCCGCTTTGAATACGCAGAAGTATCTATTCCAATTGCGATTCTTATATGGCTGATGATCTACCCAATGATGCTTAAGGTGGATTTTCAGAGTATCAGAAACGTAGGAAAAAATCCCAAAGGCTTATTTGTTACATGGGTTACTAACTGGCTTATTAAACCATTTACAATGTTTGGTGTGGCCTGGCTCTTTTTCTATGTAATATTCCCGTCATTAATTCCAGCAGAGCTTGCAAAGGACTATCTTGCGGGCGCAATACTTTTGGGAGCGGCCCCATGTACTGCTATGGTATTTGTCTGGAGTCATTTAACAAAAGGAAACGCTGCATATACGGTGGTACAAGTAGCTACAAATGATCTTATTATTCTTATAGCCTTTACACCTATCGTAGCATTTCTACTAGGAGTTAGTGGTGTTAAAATACCATGGGATACACTCCTTCTATCGGTGATATTATTTGTTGTTATTCCTTTGGCTGGCGGAATAATAACACGTAACTATATTGCAAGGAGACGTGGGACCGACTATTTTGAAAACAAGTTCATCCCTAAATTTAGTAATGTAACGATTGTTGGGCTATTACTAACATTGGTTATTATATTTTCATTCCAAGGTAAAGTGATTCTGGAGAATCCATTGCACATTATATTGATTGCTGTACCCTTGATTATCCAGACATTTTTAGTATTCTTTATAGCATATCTAGCTAGCAGAGCACTCAAACTTCCGCACAATATCGCAGCTCCTGCGGGAATGATTGGTGCTTCTAATTTTTTTGAATTAGCGGTTGCTGTAGCTATTGCACTTTTTGGAACACAAAGTCCAGTTGCGTTAGCAACGATTGTTGGTGTGCTTGTCGAAGTACCTGTTATGTTGATACTTGTAAAAATAGCGAATAAAACAACTCATTGGTTTCCGGTCAAAAGCTAAAAAGGAGGTACAGCCAATGAGTAATAAACCTAAGGTTTCCTTTATATGTGTTCATAATTCATGCCGTAGTCAAATAGCTGAGGCACTTGGTAAGTATTATGGTTCTGATGTATTTGAAAGCTTTTCAGCTGGGACAGAAACTAAACCTCAAATCAATCAAGATGCAGTGCGTTTAATGAAAGGGCTTTATCAGATAGATATGGAGAAAACTCAGTATTCAAAGCTGCTTGCTGAAATTCCCCCGGTTGATATTGTTATTACCATGGGGTGCAATGTGGAATGCCCATATCTTCCATGTAAACATAGGGAAGATTGGGGACTGGATGATCCTACGGGAAAGGGCGATGAAGAATTCAAAAAAGTAATTTCAATTATTGATACAAAAATAAAAGAACTAAAGAAAAGAATAAAATCATCATAAAAAATAACCGCAATCGGATTGGCTTATCCAAATTGTTTATGATAAATTATTTTTGACGTGGATAAATATTAAAAGAGAAATGCAAGAAATAGACGAAAAGGAAGATAAATACACCTAAACCCCTTGCACCCCTTAAGGGAAACTGAAAAAACCACTGCTTTTTAATGAAGCAGTGGTTTTTTAGCAGCTTGCCTGCTCAGCTAAAATTTTTCAGGGAATTCAATAAATATCCTTCATTATCTTTTTGCAGCCCCACCGTTATACTAAAATCACCAGGTAGAGTGGCAAAGTGGATGCCAGCCACTCAAGGACAGCAAAAAAAATAAAGGAGGATCGATTTCATGAGAAAATTGTCTAGTTTATTATTGGTGGCAGTGATGATCAGTATATTAGTAACCGGCTGCGGAAAGCCGGCGCCCTCTTCCTCCAGTTCAGGGCCTGCTGAATCGGGTAGTATCGCGGGACAAGACCCTATTAAAATTGGTATGCTGGAAGACCTGTCCGGAGATTTTTCCTTATGCGGAACTTATAAGACCCACGCTATGGAGCTTGCAATCAAGGAAATTAATGAATCCGGTGGATTGCTGGGAAGAAAGCTGGAACTCGTTGCCCCGGACTGTCAGAGCGATAACCAGCGCTATCAGGAGATGGCTCGTAAACTAATCCTTGAAGATAAGGTCGAAGTTATTATGGGTGGATTCTCCAGTGCCTCTCGTGAAGCTATTCGCCCAATTATGGAAGAGAACAAGATGCTCTACTTTTACAATAATCAATATGAAGGCGGCGTGGCCAGCCACTATACCTTCTGTACCGGTGCTATCCCGGAGCATCAGGTTATGCCTTTGATGGAATACATGATACAGAATTTTGGTCCAAGGGTTTATACCATTGCGGCGGATTACAATTTCGGGCAATTGACAGCCGAGTGGGTCAAAAAGGCTACCGAGCAATATGGCGGTGAGATTGTTGGTGAGGAGTTCCTGCCGCTGTCCGTCTCGCAGTTTAGCTCCTCCATTGATAAGATTCAGAAGGCAAAGCCCGATGTGTTGGTTGTTCTCCTCACCGGTGTTACGCAATCTTCTTTCTATGGGCAGTGGGCAACCGCGGGCATGAACGTACCGATTGCCACTACCATCAACATTGCTCAGGGATACGAGCATCTGCGTTTTGATCCGCCCGCCTGCTCAAACATGTATGTCACCGCACAATTTGTTGAAGAGCTTGATACGCCCGCTGCTGTGGATTTTGTAAAACGGTTCCATGAGCTGTACCCCGATGAGCCCTATGTGGGAATGGAAGCAGCTGCTCAATATACGGGCATGATGCTGTATGCAGAAGCGGTCAAAAAGGCGGGAACCACAGAGACAGAAGCGGTAATAAAGGCTCTGGAATCAGGAATTTCCTATGATGGCCCTGCCGGAAAAGTAACGATTTACGGCCCAACCCACCACGCAATTATGGACATATGGATTGTGTACTCTGACGAAGAACATAATATCAGCTTCAAGAAGAAATATGATCAGATCATACCAGATTGGCTGGAAAAGGAAAAGGGTGTCGATCTGACTGTAAATTCTCCGAATACTCAATTTACACCATGATGAACGTTATCGATTTAATCTGATGTAATCGGCTAAAGAGACCGGCTTTGTTAAAAGCAAGATAAAGCCGGTCTCTTGGCATAAAAGAGAGGCGTATTCGATGTTTAACAGTATTTTTAACTACTTTTATCAATTTCTGGACAGCTTCTCATTTTTAATTATTGCTGTTTCAGGGCTAGCAATCATCTTTGGTATGATGGGAATCATCAATCTAGCCCATGGTGAATTCATCATGTTAGGTGCTTATATTTTCACCATACTCGCCAAAGCCTCCGTTCCGTTGGTATTTGCGATAGCACTGGGAACCGTGTTTGTAGGGATATTTGGATATATTGTAGACAAACTGGTGGTTTCGCGGCTTTATGGACGGGCGCTGGATTCAGTTGTCGCTACCTGGGGAATCAGCCTGCTATTGCGACAGGGCATTTTGATATTGCTCGGACCTTCAATACCCGGGCTGACCACTCCGATGGGGACCTTTGCAGTTGGATCCAGTACCTATTCAATCTATCGCATTGTGCTGGCTGCTGTGGCTATTGCGCTTTTAGCCGGTGTTTACTGGCTCTTTATGCATACCACCTTCGGACTGCACTCCCGCGCCACCATGCAGTCGAGTACCATCGCCCAGTCGCTGGGGATCAACACGGGACGAATGTATTCTATGACCTTTATGCTCGGTTCGGCATTGGCGGGTTTATGCGGCGCTCTTTATGCCCCGACCATGACTATTACACCTACCATGGGACAGGCATTTCAAAACGATAGCTTTGTCACCGTTATTGTGGGCGGTGCTAACCCGCTCATTGGTATGACGGCCTCGGGGACGGTGCTTGGTGTTATCCAAAGTGCGCTTTCGATGTTGTTTGGCACCTTCTTCGGGAAGATTGGCCTGCTGGTTGTAGCAATTATTGTGATTCGTGTGCTGCCTCAGGGCTTTTCCGGCATGATTGAAAAGCACATGGTGAAAGGCAAGAGGTGAGCAATCATGAAAAATAAAATCAAGTGTGCAGTTACGACAGAGAATATTAGTGCAATTGCGGTGTTCGTTTTCTTCCTGCTTTATCCCATGCTGCACAGTGCCTATAAAGTACTTAATATGGCTAACTTTTTAATTACCGTAATTCTTGCCCTCAGCTTAGCGCTGATCTGGGGATACACCGGTATCTTTTCCTACGCGCAGGCAGCCTTCTACGGTATTGGCGGATATACATACGCTATCTTTTGTAAAAATTTTGCCAATCCTTCACTGACTCCAATATTTCTTATAGCGGGGGTACTGGCAGGATTCCTTGTGGCTCTGGTACTGGGCTATTTTATGTTCTATGGCGGTGTCAATGATGTTTTTGTAGCGCTGGTCACGATGTGTTTTACACTGGTATTGGAAACATTTCTTGCTCAAACCGCAGGGCCGGAATGGGCCATTGGGAAGGCACAGTTAGGCGGATTTAATGGTATAAACGCTGTAACCCCGCTGACTTTCGGCGCCTTCCCAGTCAAAGGGGAGGCCCTGTATGCACTGGTTCTGCTGCTGGTATTAGCAATCTACCTTGCTCTGCGCATTATGGAGAAGCGAAATTTGGGCTACTGTCTGCTCTCGATCCGTGAGAATCGTGCCCGCAGTGAAATGTTTGGATATAACACTGCCAAAATACAGATGGTCATCTTTGCTGTCAGCGGGGCAATAGCTGCGCTGGCGGGGGTATTGTATACTTCCTGGGGAGGTTATATTGTGCCCTCTGCCGTAGGCATGACTCAAGCTACTATGCCGGTGGTCCTGGTTGCGGCAGGGGGACGAAAAAATCCTACCGCTGTTGTAATCTTTACCCTGTTCTATCTGGTGTTGTCGCAGAACCTTGCCGCCAGCGGAAGTCAGTATTCATTGGTGATTCTTGGCCTGATTCTGTTGCTGGTCGTGCTGTTTGTACCAAAGGGTATCATTCATTCTCTGTTTGAAATCATTGACGAAAAGGCTGCAGTATTACTCAAAAATGGCAGTATAAGGACTGGGGGAAAAGCAAATGAGCAAAAAAATCCTTGAACTGCTGAATGTCAGCAAAAATTTTGGAGGCCTTAAGGCAGTAGATGATGTCAGTCTTTCTATAGAGGAAGGGTCGCTGCATTGTCTGATTGGACCGAATGGTGCGGGAAAGACCACAATTTTTAAACTCATTATGGGTATTTATCCACCGAGCGAAGGGAAAATCCTGTTTGATGGTCAGGATATATCAAGGATGCCGACCTATCGCCGCGTCCGGGAAGGAATCAGCATTAAAATGCAAATTCCCGGTGTATATCTGGACCTCTCCCTATACGATAACATCCGAATTGCGGTGCAAAAATATGTCAGCTACCATATGATTCCCAGTGAGATTAACCGGCTGATCAGCCTGGTAGGCATAGAAGATATCGGTAATCCCTTGGTGTGCAACATGCCCCACGGCCAGCAGCAGTGGCTGGAGATAGCTATGTCGCTGGCATCTCAACCAAAGCTGTTGCTGCTCGATGAACCAGCCGCCGGTATGGGGCCTGAGGAGACCGAGTTTACCTCAAAGATCGTAAAACGTATCAATGAGCAGGGGACAACGATCATATTTATCGATCACGATATGGATTTTGTATCAAAAATCGCACGCCGGACTACTGTTCTGCATTATGGAAAAATTTTTGCGGAAGGCACCTTTGATGAAATCCACAATAATGAAGATGTTATTAACATCTATCTTGGCAAGGTGTGATTTCACAAATGAAAGGAAGGTGTGTACTATGTTACGGTTAGAAAGAATTACGGCGGGCTATGGCAATATTGATATCATTCGGGATATTTCTTTTGAGGTAGAAACAGGCGAAATCGTGTCGGTGATAGGCAGAAACGGCGTTGGAAAAAGCACGTTGATGAAAACACTGATGGGATTGATCAAAAGCAAGTCTGGCAAAATATATTTAAAGGGAAAAGATATTACGACAGTTAAAGCTCATGAGCGGGCTCAAACGGGCATCGGCTATGTACCGCAGGGTCACGGTGTTTTTCCGCTGCTAAGTGTAGAGGAAAACCTTCGTATGGGCGCTATGATCAACCGGGACGAAAAGGAGAAGGGGCTAGGGATTGCCTATGAATATTTTCCGAGGCTCAAGGATCGATGCTGTCAAAAGGCCGGTACATTAAGCGGCGGTGAGCAGGCTATGCTGTCTATAGCCCGGGCTCTGATTGGCCGGCCGACCTTGATGCTGCTGGACGAACCCTCCGAGGGTATTCAGCCCAATCTGGCACAGCAGATTGGTACTATTGTGCAGCGGTGCAGCAAGGAGATGAACCTGACTGTGGTTCTCTGTGAGCAGCACATGGGCCTGATCCAGCAGGTGTCGGAGAGGTGCTATGCGATCGATAAGGGAACAGTTGTCGCCAATCTTGGGCGGGATCAGATCCGTAATTATAATCAGATCAAAAAGTACCTGACAGTATAGTAATGAAATGGTAAAATGAAAGGAGAATTACTTATGCGTGTTATTGAACAGGTTGGTGAACACAGTTTTGCATTTGACCGTCGTTTGGAGCCTATTGCTCATGTGCAGCCCGGTGAGAAAATTGTACTCTTTACGGAAGACTGCTTTAAGGGCCTTGTAAAGACGGAGAAGGATCTTCCTGGCGAGGTGCTTACCGGCGCCGGTTACCTTAATCCGCAGACCGGTCCACTGTACATCGAGGGAGCACAGCCCGGCGATACCCTCAAAGTACATATTATCGATATTGAACCTACAAGAGATTGGGCGGTCAGCTGCATTCAGAAACCATTGGGTGGTCTGACTCCCAATAAATACACCCGTATGCTCAATGAGCCGCTCGGGGAGAAAACTTGGATCTATCATCGGGATCCAAAGGGAAACTTTACCCATGACAAATATCTTTCCTTTCCCTATGAGCCTTTTCTTGGTACCATTGCTACAGCTAATGATCTTGAGGTCATTTCTGCGTTGACCCCTTACGAGCATGGCGGCAATATGGACTCCCCCGATGTAAAACCGGGAAACATTATTTATTTGCCGGTTGCGGTGGAGGGAGCCTATTTCTTTACTGGCGACTGTCACGCCAAGCAGGGACAAGGTGAGCTATGCGGTGTCGCACTGGAGATTTCAGCTAAAGTCACGCTGAAGTTTGATTTGATTAAGGGTAAGAAGATCAAATGGCCTCGGATTGAAAGCGCTGATGAATACATGGTTGTCGGCAGCGCTAAACCCATGGAGGATGCCGCGCGTATTGCCTACGCTGAGCTGATTGATTGGATGACGGAGTTTGGTTGGGATCGGCTGGATGCCTACCAGGCACTTACTCAAGACGGAAAACTATATTGTGCCAATATGGTTGATACAGTCTACTCTATGGTGGCTAAGGTCTCGAAAAAGCTGGCTCGCCGGGAATAGATTTGCTGCTTTAAAGCAATAAAAAATAGAAAGCTCCCTATCGGGTTCCGATGGGGAGCCATTGCATTTTATAACCTCCTTCAATCTATCTGTATGATTTTGTAAGATATACCAGAAAGGAGAGGCGGATGTATACTATTTGTATTGTAGATGATCGAGAAATTTTCAGACGCCAGTTTAAACGCTTCCCCCTTTTTAAAGACAATGACCGCTATAAGGTGAAATTTGAAGCGCAAAACGGGCATGAAGCGATTGAACTGCTGCGGGCTAATACCATCGATATTCTTATTACCGATATTCGTATGCCTGTGATGGATGGATTGGAGCTGCTTCGACAGGCCAAGGAAGAAAAGTTGTGCCCCTGTATTATTCTTTTAAGTGAATATGCTGATTTTGCTTATGCAAAGCAGGGCATTGTCCTGGGAGCGTTCGATTATGTAGTAAAGCCGGTAGAGCCAAAATCTCTTAAAGAGCTGCTTGATCGCTGCTGTATCCAACTGGATTTGCTGGCAAAAGGTGCGGGCTATGACAACAACGCGTGCAAGATCTTACCAATATTGGTGCTTAAGAACGATGAATACTCTAAAATCATCAGCAAGCAAATTGTTGATAATGCGCTGGCTGCCAATGCCGGTAAGCCCCAAGCGGTTTGGCCGGTACTGCTGCAGATATTGGAAGAAATACGCCTGCTGGTGCAATGGAAGAGGCCGCATATGGAAAAATACTGTCGCTTTGACCATTTGTTTTCGCTGAACACTTCACTGCCGGAAGAACAAATCCAGGAGCATTTCTGTAATCAGGTGGAACTGATACGGCAGCAAATCAATAAGTTCGCCGTTTCTGCTAAAAGTGAGCTGATTCAATCTGTCTGTAATACCGTAGTCGAAAATATAGAAAATAACCTTTCTTTGCAAAGTATCGCGGATCTGTATTTTGTTAATAAAGCATATTTGAGCCATCTGTTTAAGTCCCAGATAGGCATGGGCTTTACCGATTATGTGACTCAGGTAAAAATGGAAAGGGCTAAAACGCTTCTTGACTGCTCCAGTGAAAAAATCTACGAGATCAGCGGCCGTCTTGGCTATGCAGATACAGAGTATTTCAGTAGAATATTTAAACAGTATGCCGGTGTGACAGCCACCGATTACAGGCAGGCCGCCGCTGAGGAGAAGGGTGGGAGCAGCGTGTGAAGCAGTATATTGAGCCGAAAAAGGTGGCCGCTTCCCTTGTTGGCGGGTGGCTGGCATTAATCTGTTCGCCGTACATTGTTATTCTTGATCACATTTATAAGACCCGGTTTGTTTGGCCATTGTTATTTCCAATACTGATAGCAGTGGCATGGGAACCGGTCTATGCCTATATTACAGGGCTGGGCGGTTTGATTATTGCGCTGCCTTTTATGGTGTCTCCTGAACGCGGCTGGGGAAATTTGCTTATCGGTTTTCTGTATCTGCTGCTTCTGATCACCTGCGGCCATTTTTGCAATCGCTCCGAAAAGCATCGTATTAATTATTACCTTATCTTTGTTCTCTACTGCGCTATATACTATACTGCCATGATATTTTTGTATCCTCGGCTGCTGCTCTTGAACAGATGGCCCAATGAACTGCGCGCAATTTCGCCTATTATCAACCGCGTACAGGCTATTTCAGTGGTATTCAGCATCCTTGCACTGGCCGCATTGATTCGCATTTTGCTGTCGCTTCCCTGGTTCAGAAAGAGTCTGTGGCTGGAGCCGCTCCCTTATTCTGAAAAAAACAACTCTCTTTGTTTGCTGACGATTGTAGTATTATCCGGTTTTTTCCTGTTGGACTGGATATTTGAAGCATTTTATTTCAGCGGACGGGGCTTGCATACTTCTGTATTTTCAATCAGCTTCGGGCAAATCGTCAAGCTGCCTATGATTTTGGCGGCAGCCTGCATGATCTGTGATGCTATGATCTACAACACGATGCGTAACACCGAATCCCATGATAAGCTGATGAGGAGCGAGGAACGTTACCGAATGATTTTTCAGCATAATGCCGATGCCTATTTTGAGATTGATAACCAGGGCATTGTACTAAAGGTGAACCCCGCCATTTACAGCAATCTTGGCTTTACACCGCAAGAGATTTTAGGTCAGCATATCGGATCCTTATTTGCTGATCCGCCGCAGATATCTTTGCTGCTTGACCGCCTGTTTGATGGTGAACAGGTGACCAATGTGGAGATGTCCGGGCTTTTGGGTAATAAGGAACTGTGCAGCTTGTTGGTTTCCGGTAACGTTATGCGGCTGGGAGGACAAAAGCTGGCTGTGGTAACTGCCCGTAATATTTCTGATTACAAAAAAGCAGAGGAGAGACGCTGGGAGCTTTCCGCACTGCTGAACGCTATTTTTGAAAGCAACAAGGACTTTATTTGGACAGTAGATTGTAAGAGCTTTTCCCTGATTGCCTATAACCGCGCCTTCGCCAGATTTATTCAGGAGTCCTATCAGCAAGAAATCCACTTTGGCAGTCGCTTAAGGGATATTTTCCCCATAAAGGACGCAAAGCTGTTTGAGAGCTATTACCGCCAGGTGCTTCAAACAGGGGATTTTTCTGTGGAATACACCGCTGCAAGCGGGATAATCCTCAATCTCAACTTTTATCCGGTTCGGCTGCATGGAGAAGTATCCAGTATCGCAGTGTTTACTCGCAATATTACTGCACAGAAGCGCGCTGAGCGTAAGATTGTGGAACTGAATGCCGGTTTGGAACAGACGGTGGAGGAGCGTACCCGGGAACTGCGCCGCGCCTACCATGATCTTGAATCTTTCAGCCATACAGTCACCCATGAGTTTAAAACGCCTATACGTGAAATTGGCACTTACCTGGAAATTATTCAGGAAGATAATTACGATCAGCTTGGCGAGCAGTCAAAAGCCGACATTCAGTTGGCCAGAAAGGTATGCAACCAAACCTTGGATATGATCGAGAACATGATGATCTATACAAAAGCCGGCTTTATGGTTCTCAACATTGAAAAAATTGATATGATGGAGCTGGTTAAAAATTGTTTTAAGGATCTGCAGCAGGCGAATGAAGATAAGAAGATAGAATTGCAGCTAAATGATCTGCCGGATTTATATTCTGACCGTTTTTTATTGCGTATGGCTATCATGAACGTCCTTAATAATTCCATAAAGTTTGCGCAAAATCGGCCGGTTATACAGCTCGTGGCCGGTCATATGGAAAGTGAAAAGGAGATCGCATATTATTTTAAAGATAATGGCGTTGGTTTTGACATGTCAAACGCAAAAGGCCTGTTCAAGCTATTTAACCGTGCCCACAACAGCAGCGATTATGAAGGCAATGGTATTGGGTTAGCTTTGGTAAAACGAATTCTTAGCAGGAATGGAGGATATGCAGAAATTATTGGAGAAAAAGATCGTGGATGTGTTGTTGTATTTATATTCCAGCGCAAATATCAGCCGTTCCCTTCCGTCTAAAAAGCGGATCATATACTAAAACCGAATGGAGAATAAGAAGAAAATTATTACCGGCACGGAACTTGATGGATATCAAATAGATCTCCATCTGCTATACTGATTAAGGTTTCAATATGATTCAATGAAAAATAACCGTTTTTCTTTGAAATAATTCCTTTTTCACTAAGGACATTAAAAATATTGCTTACGGTCACTCTGCTGGTGTTGATCATACTTGCCACATCCTGATGAGTAAATTTAATGGAAATAACAATTTTATCTCCGGAAAGTTTTCCATATTGCTTCCCGATGTTAAGCAAAATTTTTGCAACCCGTTGAAGGGACTGGGCGAAGGACAGTTCCAAAACCTGTTTGAACAGTATGTGATTCTTGCGGCAGATGAGTTGTATGATACGCTGTGTAAGTTCCCAATCTGTGCTCATAACTTTTTCTACTTTTCCAATGGGTATACAGTATATAAAAGAGTCTACTATAGCAATGGCTGTATCAGTTTGGGGACGGCGCCCGATGATGGAAGATTCGCCGAACATCGCTCCCTTCTCGGCTATATAGATCTGCTTTTCAGCGCCGTTGGGCTGATAAGAGGTAACGCGCACCCGTCCGGATTTTACTATGTAAACATATTCAGGTGAGTCTTCCTGATGGTAAACAATAGATTTTTTGCGAAAAAATGATGGGGGTTGTCCGTCGGTTAACGGCTTCCAATAACCCAAATCGATATGTATCCAGGGAGAACATTCATCAAACAGGGTTGGGTCTGGCATAGTTTTATCTCCTTACCTGTAATAAAGATGACAACAACCCGTAAAAACGCTGCTTAATCTGTACTTATTATTGTATCTAAAGTGTAAGTGGATTTCAACATAAAGTATCATACGCCGTAATTCGTAGTGCCGTGAGTGATATTAAAGTGTGTCAGCGGAGCAGGATTGCTGGCTTACCCGAGTAAAATCCAGGACGGATTTTCTTGAGGGCACACTTTAATTCACTCTACAGGCACTAAAATTGATGTGAAATTTATCATTTCTGTAAAGCACTTTATAGAAAGGTAAACCCAATCGGTGTTAGCATGAATCTGTAAAGAGCGCAACACTTCAACAAAGGAGGTTCAAAAATGCCGTCTATAGAGGATAAGCTTAAACAGAAAGGATGGATCATACCTGATGCACCAAAGCCTGTTGCCGCATATGTACCCGGCGTTCAATGCGGTGATCTTATCTATACATCGGGTCAGCTTCCATCGGTCAATGGTGAAATTCGAAAGGGAAAACTGGGAGACAATCTATCCATATCAGAAGGCTACGAAGCAGCAAAAATTTGTGCACTCAACTGTTTATCTGTTATTAAAAGTATTGCCGGAGATTTGGATCGAATTGCGCAAATTGTTAAGGTTGTTGGGTTTGTCAACAGCACACCGGACTTCGAGGCCCAGCCTAAAGTAGTGAACGGTGCTTCCGAGTTGCTTGGCGAAATATTTGGCGATGCCGGCAACCATAGCAGAAGTGCAGTGGGTGTTAGCAGTCTGCCATTGGGTGCATGCTGTGAAGTCGAAATCATAGCAAAATTGAAGGAAAAATAAAGATTGGAGGGTTATAACGTGGGTATAGATTGGGAGAAAATTAGAAAAGAAGAGTGGCCGGTATTGGAGACCATGACTTTTTTAGACGCTGCATGCGTCAGCTTCGCTCCGCAAAGGACCGTAAGAGCCCTTAAGGAATTTGCTGATTTTTCTACGAGACAGGATGAGGCTAACTCCAGCGCACACCACGTCGCGATGGATGAAAAACGGCACAAAGCGTATGAAGAAGCCTGCAAGCTGCTTAATGCGGATCCGGAGGAAATTGCTATTGTTGAAAGTACAACTCACGGTCTAAACATCGCTGCCACATCCATCCCTTTAGAAGAAGGAGATAATATCGTTACTACTAACCTTGAATTTATTCAAGTTGCATTGCCCTGGTGCGCAATCCGAAAAACAAAAAATATCGACATCCGTGTGGTAAAAACTTCGGATAGCCGGTTTGAGGTAGAAGATTTCGCGGCTAAATGCGATGACAGGACAAAAATTATTGTTATTTCCACAGTAGAATGGTGCAATGGCTGGAAAATGGATATGAAAGCCATCGGTGATTTCTGCAAAAAGAAAGGCATTTATTTTGTAGTTGATGCGGTTCAGCAGCTCGGAGTCATCAAGATGGACACCAAAGAGTTCCATGTTGATATTCTGGCCGCAGGAGGTCACAAATGGCTCAATTCTCCCTTTGGAGCAGGAGTTCTATACATAAACAGGGAAACACTCAAGAAAATTGAGCCTGTATACTGGGGCTATTTGAATACGGAAGCTCCGGAAGGTGGTTGGGGTGCATATTGGGAAAATCCTGCCGCCCCCGCAGTCAGTGACTGGAATTTCGTTCGCACAGCGCGCCGCTTTGAAATTGGCGGCACTTCGAATTATCCGGGTGCAATTGCACTAGGTGAGACTCTTGGATTGGTGAACGAGATTGGGATCGAGAATATTGAGGCCAAAATCATAGAGAACACTACTTATTGTATGGACGAACTCGAAAAGATCGGCGCGACTCTCATTACTCACCGTGACCTTGAACACCGCTCCGGTATTGTGATTGCCAGATTATATGATGATCTTGCTGTAGACAGGCAAATACTCAAACAGCTTCATGCCCAGAAGATTTTCATTGCACAGCGCTTTACCGATTATGTTGGAGGCTTCCGTATTTCCTGCCATTACTTTAACAATAAAAAAGATTTTGACACCATGATCTCAGCCATGAAGAGAATCATTGAACAGATTGGCAGAGCACCAGACTACAGGAAAGAATAAACCGGAATAAAAGGCATTTTGAAACCCTCTGGAATATTCCCGGAGGGTTTTTATGACGTAGAAGCCCATAAGAAAATATATTTTTGGAAAGTGTAATTTGGTTTACAGAAACGAAGCTGATTACTTGCTACCATTGAATTGTACGGCAGCTGATACAATATTGCCCGAAGTGGCCTGAAAAGCCATACGTCTCATGAAATGTAAATAGTGCGCTCTTTACTGTAGAATCCAGGTTGTGGCAATTCATGTCTTTACCGTGGCCGTTTGGTATTGTTCTGCCAAATTTAAGAAGAGGAGTGTTTACATGTTTACGGAAACAAAAAACGATCACAAAATCGAATTCCGTGGTGGAATGTATGGTATTCTCCTTCCTTTTGTAGTGCTGTTTATCGGTATTATTCTTCTTTCAATTAAAGGTCATGCGATGCCAATGGCCTTCTGGGTCCCTGCATTAGCTGCCATGCTGACAGCACTTATTATGGCTCAAAACCCCACACAATGCGCTGATCTGATCATTAAAGGAATGTCTTCAGAGATGGTATCCATCATGCTGATGGCCTGGTTTTTAGCAGGTATTGTTGCTCAGCTTATGAAAGAAACAGGACTGATTCAAGGAATCATCTGGCTGAGTATCACCATTGGACTAAAAGGGGCATTCTTTCCGGCAATAACATTTCTGTGCGGATGTATGCTTTCAACTGCAACCGGTACGGCCTTAGGAACTGTTATCGCCCTTGCTCCCATCATGTATCCCGTAGGTGTTGCGATGGGTGCAAACCCTCCGGTTATGCTAGCCTCCATTGTAAGTGCTGCCTACTTTGGCGATAATATCGCACCCGTTTCAGACACGACCATCGCATCGGCATACACTCAAGGTGTGGGGGTTGCTCAGGTGGTTCGCTCAAGATTAAAATATGCATTTGTGGATCGGTACCAAAAGAATCCTTCCC
>ENA-UOOK01004579-UOOK01004579.1-fermentation-metagenome-genome-assembly--contig:-NODE-4579-length-14688-cov-3.798674_pt1 | contig 14688 bp, 14 predicted proteins | sample MGYA00245777_ERZ724023 | MGnify/ENA primary metagenome ERZ724023 (study PRJEB28704, sample SAMN03018312) | fermentation metagenome | biome: anthropogenic terrestrial biome; feature: soil; material...
ACCTTTTCTATTGAGCTTATGGGTGCTATTGCGTTAATGCCGGCTTTTGTATCAAATTTTGGTGCAAGCGGAATTTTTAAAGCTGTGTTTATTTCAATTTCTTCATTTTGCAATGCCGGCTTTGATATCTTAGGCGGAACTGATAATCCTTTGGGAAGCCTTACACATTATTCAGGCAATGTTTCAATAATGCTGTCTGTGAGTTTTTTGATAGTGCTGGGCGGAATAGGCTTTTGGGTAATAATTGATGTTCTGTCTTTTAGAAAAAAACACAGGCTTATGCTTCATACCAAAATAGTCCTAATTGCCACTGCTGTAATTTTAATCTTAAGCACTCTGTTTTTTTTGACTGCCGAATGGAACAATACTTTGGCTGATATGAATTTTGGTCAAAAACTTCTTAATGCTTTTTTTATGGCGGTCACACCGAGAACAGCTGGTTATTACAGTGTTAATGTTAGCCAAATGACACTTTTTTCTAGGTTTTTTACTGTTTTGTTAATGTTTATCGGAGCATCGCCTGCATCCACAGGCGGCGGAATAAAAATCACTACCGCAGTCATATTATTGTTTATGATCTTTTCTGGGCTAAAAAATCAAAACCGAATTGTTTTGGACAAACGATATATCAGTTCCCGTATAATAATGCGTGCTGTTGCCGTTGCCGTTATTTTTATTCTGATAGCAATTACTGTTACCATAGGCTTAATGATTACAGAAAGCACTAATGGGGCTTTGAAAACCGCTGGCTTATACAGCTTGGAAAATCTTTTATTTGAAACCGTATCAGGTCTATGTACAGTAGGGCTTACTCTTAACACCACACCTCTTCTAAGTGCGGGCGGAAAAATATTAATAATGCTTGCGATGTTTTTAGGTCGTGTCGGTCCGCTGTCAATAGGATTGATTTTTTTGAAAAAGATAAATTCTAACATAGAAGAAAAAATCCGTTATCCCGAAGCAATGATAATTATTGGATAAATATAAGGAAATATATAATTATGAAAAACGATATGTCACAATTTTTAATAATAGGGCTAGGGGGATTTGGCGTAACACTGTGTAAAAGCCTGTATAATAAGGGCTGCGATGTTCTGGCAATAGACCAAAATGAAGACCTTATTAATAGTGTTACCGAATTTACCACACAAGCTGTTTGTGCAGATGCCAGTGATGAAAGTGTATTAAAGGAAATGAATGTAAGCGATTATGATGCCTGCATTGTTTGTATAGGAAATATCGAAGCAAGTGTCATAGTGACTTTGTTATGCAAGCAATACAATGCAAACTATGTTATGTCTAAGGCAAACAATCATCTTCACAAAGCCGTTTTGGAAAAAGTGGGTGCAGATGCCGTTATTTTTCCCGAAGAATATATGGGCGAAAAAGTATCTGATATGCTCACTTCCCCCAATATTTTACAAATTGCCAAGCTGACACCTAATTTTAGCATAATAGAAATCAAAACCCCTGATTTGTGGGCAGGCAAATCGTTAATAGAACTTGATTTGAGAAAGCGACAGAATGTTACCGTTTTATTAATAAAACGCGGACAAGAAGTGATAATCACGCCCGAAGGCACAACGACATTTGAACATAATGATGATATAGTGCTTTGCGGTGAAGAAAAGTATATTAACAAACTGCGAAAATATGCAACGGTTGAATTAAACTTTGATTTCTAAACTTTAGCTTTTGTTATGTATTCCAAAATCTTCTCAGCGGTTTGATCGCCTGACATATAGTCGTTATTAATTACTGTATCCGCTGATTGTCTATAAGCTTGCTCTCTTTCTGCTAAGATTTCTTTTATTCTTTTTAAAGGGTCAGAAGATTTTAAAAGCGGTCGTGTGCGGGAGTTTTTTATCCTTGCGTATATTTGTTCTGGTGATGCCATAAGACATATTATTATTCCGTTTTTTTTCAAGGCTTGGATATTATTAATGTTTTTTATAATACCGCCGCCTGTGGAGATAACAGTATTTGTTTGGGTTGACAGTTCAAGACAAAGTTTATGTTCTTGTTCTCTAAAAGCCTGCTCACCATATTTTTTAAAATACTTGTCTATGCTCATTTTAAAACGTGATGTAAGTATTTTGTCTGTATCCAAAAACTTCTGTTCTAGCTTTTTTGCCAAAATTTTGCCTGCCGTCGTTTTAAATGTGCCCATCATTCCTATCAAAACTATATTTTTCATAGTATACTCACAGGGTTTTTCTCTTTTTGAGACAATAAAAACTTAACGCCTGAAAACTTAGCATCTAATAATTCTTTCAAACTAGCTAATATAATCCTTTCCATATAATAATGACTGCAAATAATTATAGGAAAATCTTTTTCATAAGCTTCCAACATAACATGGTGAGCAAAGTCACAGGATATATAACAGTCGGCACCGCTAGAGATTGCAGCATCCAAATACTCCGATTTCCCTGCTCCGCCTGAAATGAATGCAACTTTTTCAATCTGTTTCTGCAGATTTCCGACTGTCCTTACAGTATCGTCATTTAAAATATCTTTTAGCTTTTTTGCAAGCTGTTTTAACGTTAATGAGCTTTCTAATTGCCCCATTCTTCCGCCTTGCCAAGAGGAGTCAGGCTGATCAAATCTTTTTATATTTTTTAATCTCAGCATTTTTGCAATATATGCATTGATACCTTGCTCGCTTGCGTCTAGATTGGTATGTGCACTAAAAACACTTATACCGTTTTTTATTACATCTGTTATCTTCTTGCCCAGCAGTGTTTGGTCTGTAATGCTGCTTATAGGTCTAAAAATAAACGGATGATGACTGATAACAAGCTGTGCACCTATGTCTTTGGCTTCTTTTATCACATCAACGGTAACATCAAGACAAAGCACCGCAGCTGTTACTTCTTCTTGCATATGCCCTACTATAAGTCCGATATTATCGACTTCATCTTTTTGTTCGGGCGGTGCAACTGTGTCAAGATATTGAACAATGTCTTTTATTAATGTCATTTTTTGGCTACCTTTTTTTGTGCGGCTAATACCGCTTCTATATAACTGTTTACACCTTTTCCATAAAAAATATCATCACAAGCCGAAGTCAAAACCGAAATATGTCTAAATTCTTCTTCTCTTTTATAGATATCCGACATATGCACTTCAAACTTTGGGATACTAACGCACTTTAACGCATCATATATTGCATAACTATAATGCGAATATGCCCCTGCATTAATTATTATAGCATCCGCATCAGTAGTATGTATGCGGTCAATAATATCTCCTTCGTGGTTAGATTGAAAAAATTCCAATTTAACACTGTCAGGCGAAGCTGCCTTTATTTCATTGTTAATATCGTCAAGGGTTTTATAACCGTATATATGCGGTTCTCTATGCCCAAGCATATTAAGGTTGGGTCCGTTGATAACAATAATTTTCATATCTTAGCCTCTATATTTTTCAAAATGTTAAGAATATTTTTTTGTGGTAAGTCTATGCCGTTCCAAATCTTTTGGGCTTCCAGTGCTTGAAAAAACAGCATGGCAAGTCCGTTTACGGATTTTATATTTTGACTTTTTGCCCACGATAACAACGGTGTGCAAGAAGGATTATATATGGTATCATAAACGGCCTGTAGTTTATCTGTTTTTACCCCTTGCGGCAGGCCCATTTTGCTGTTAAGCCCTAAGGTAGTTGCGTTAATTATCAGTTTTGGACTCAAGTTGTTAAAATCGGCTAAAGCTGTGTTCTTCAGATTTAATTCTTCTATGATAGAAATAACTTTTTCCTGAGTGCGATTATAGATATAAACATTGGTTAATTTGTCTAATTCATAGCCTAGCGTTCTTGCAGCACCGCCTGCACCCAAAATCAGCACATCTCCGTTAATATCAATGTTATGATATTCTAACGACTGCAAAAAACCTATTCCGTCAGTATTGTATCCTACAAGCTCACCGCTATCTATGCTTACAGTATTAACCGCTCCTGTAACGCTATGGTTTTTTGAAAGATAAGGCAAAATATCAGATTTGTACGGCTTGGTTATATTAAAGCCGTCATAAGAATTTTTGAGTCTGTCAATTGCACCTATAAAACTCTGCGGTTCTATCGACATAATAGAATACTCAAGCTCTATTCCTGCTGATGATGCAATTTCATTATGTATAATAGGTGAAAATGAATATTCGATTTTTCTTCCGATTAAAGCGTATCTTTTCAATACTCGCCTCGTTCAAAGATTTTATAAAAATCGGGATAACTTACATCGGCAATTTGGGCGTTTTTGATTTTTACACCGTCTAAAGAAACAGCACCGGCAATCGCCGCACTCATGGCAAGCCTGTGGTCAAGTCCCGCATCTATTTCTTTTCCGCCCATAATAACGCCTGTGCCATAAATGACCATTCCGTCTTCAGTAGCCTCAACTCTAGCACCCATACTCTTAAGCATATTGACTGTACTGTCGATGCGGTTAGATTCTTTGATTTTTAATTCTTTTGCATCTTTTATTACGCTCGTACCCTCAGCAAAGCAAGCAAGCACCGCCAAAATAGGTATTTCGTCTATCAGTCTTGGTATCATATCTCCGCCGATTACAAAGGGTTTGAGATTGTCGGCTGACTGTATAAGCATATCGGCTACAGGTTCTTCTCCCGTTCTCCTACGGTTAAGCGTAGTTATTTTCCCGCCGCAAAACTTTATAATGTCTATAATACCTGTCCTTGTCGGATTAACGCCTACATTTTTCAAAACTATTCCCGACCCTTTTAGAACAGTTGCCAAAACCATAAGATATGACGCACTAGATATATCTCCCGGCACATAGACATCTACAGATTTTAAACTTGACTTTGAAACCGCTATTTTGTTTTTACGTATTTTCACATCTGCACTTTGTGCCGTTAGCATAAGTTCGGTATGATTTCTTGTTTTTACAGGCTCAAATATAGTGGTGGGTGTTTGGGCATTGAGTCCCGCAAGAATGATTGAACTTTTGACTTGTGCGCTTGCTACGGGCATAGTATATTCTATGCCTTTCAAATCACTTCCCTTTATCTTTAAAGGGGCTAGTCCGCCTTCTTGCGATGTTATTTTTGCACCCATTAGTGTTAACGGTTCTATTATTCTGTTCATGGGGCGTTTTCTTATGGACTCATCTCCGTCAAGTTCGGCATTAACTCCAAAACCGCACAAAAGTCCTGCAAGCAGTCTCATGGTTGTACCGCTGTTGCCCACATAAAGTTCTTGACCGCTTTTTATCTTTTTGGCACCGACTACTGTTACTATATCGTCTTCAACCCCTATCTTAGCACCTAACTTTTTCATGCATTCTATAGTAGCCAAACAATCTTCGCCCAAAAGTGCATTATGAATCTTTGCCTCGCCTTCTGCGATTGCGTTAAACATAATTGCTCTGTGAGTAATTGACTTGTCTCCCGGCAAGTCAAATGCTCCGCTTATTCTTTTGAGCGGTTTTATTGTCATATAACAGTCTCCAGCAATGTTTTGAGTTTTACACTGTCTATAAGGTATTCCTGTGTTTCGCCTAGACTTTTTGCAAAAATAAAATCAATTTTCCCGTCTGAATTCTTTTTATCAGCTTTCATAATATTAATAAGCTTATTAATGTTTTTTATCTTAACTTTGGGCATGGACGCAATATTAAGAAGATGCATAATTACTTTGTAATAATCTTCTTCAATTATAGCTAGTTCTCTTGCCAGTTTTGTTTCAAGCTCTATTCCGCAAAGAACATATTCGCCGTGAGACAGTTTGAATTTGTCCATAGTTTCAAGCGCATGCCCTATAGTATGTCCCAGATTGAGAATCTTTCTAAGCGACGATTCTCTTTCATCTGATGAAGTGATATGGTCTTTAAATTGAACACAAAGTTTTATTGTGTTTAAAACCGTTTCACTGTCTAGCATCAAGAGTTTAGAAACAGCAGAATTTACATAATCAAAAATGTCTTGAGAAAGCAATGAGGTTTTTAATATTTCTCCTATTCCGCATTTTATTTCTCTAAACGGCAATGTCGCAAAAAAATTAGTGCTTATTATTATTTTGGACGGCTGATAAAACGCACCCAAAATATTTTTATATTCCAAAAAATCAATGCCCGTTTTTCCGCCGATGCTTGAATCCACACAAGCAAGAAGTGTTGTGGGTATATGGATGATTTTGACCCCTCTCATAAAAATGGATGCTACAAACCCGCTCAAATCACCGGTAACACCGCCGCCTACTGCAATAATACTAGACTGCCTATTACAGCCTGACTGCAACATTTTTTTTGCAATCTTTTCTACATATTGCCAAGACTTAGAGTATTCACCGCTTTTTAAAACATACAGTCTGTTCCCCAAACGGTCAAAATTATATTTTGAATTATACAGCTCATAAACATTTTGATCAACAATCAAAAAAACATCGCCGATAAATTCTTGCATTATCATTTCATCAAGTTCACGGCCGATAATTATTTCATATCCAAGCCCTGATTTTAGTTTCAACGGTATAAGCTCCTCTAATTTTTCAACTTTGCTTACCATATCATCTCCTTATATAGCGCATAAATAAATATATTTTTTGTGCTAATGTTTTCTTATGTGTTTAGTTATATTATATAATAATCTCTTTTTTCTTTTGCCATCTATTAATAACTTCTTCCATATAATCTCCGCCTAAGGTCTGCAAAATAACCTGCATAAGCGTCAAGGCCACTACATTTTCACACACCACCCCTGCAGCGGGAACAGCGCATACATCACTGCGTTCTTTGGAAGATATACATTGCGTTTTTGTTATCATATCCACTGTCTTTATACCGTGCATTGTTGTGGGAATAGGCTTGACCGTTACATTGATAATTATATTCTCGCCTGTGGTAATACCGCCGTCAATGCCGCCGCTGTTATTGGAATATCTAAAAAACTCAGAGTCTTTATAGCCTATAGGGTCATGAGCAGCAGTTCCCGACATCTCCCCGTATTTTTCCCCCAGTCCAAAACTAACACTTTTAACAGATTGAATTGAGGCTAAATCTGACGCCAATTTGGCGTCAAGCTTTTTATCGTATTGGGTATGTGAACCGTATCCAAAGCTCATGCCGCTTACAATTACCTGCACTCTTCCGCCCAAAGTGTCGCCTGTATCCTGAGCTTCTTTGATTTTTTGAATCATAAGTTCTGATTGTTGTTCATCCATACATCTTACGGGATTATTATCTGCTATGATTAACTCATCAGCTGTTTTAGGGCAAAAATCTGAATATACTCCGCCTATCATTACTGTATGACTGGCAACTTTTACTCCCAATTCTTTTAAAAATTCTTGGGCAATCGCACCCAAAGCTACTCTTGATGCAGTCTCTCTTGCACTCGCTCTTTCCAAAATGTTGCGGGCGTCCTTTTGGTTATACTTCAATGCCCCGCTAAGATCAGCATGGGCAGGTCTTGCCATAGTAACGGTTTTTTTTGAAACATCACAATCCCCAGCACTAAAAATATCTTTCCAGTTTTGGTAATCGTTGTTTTTTATCATCAAAGCAATAGGCGAACCTAGTGTCAGCTTGTTTCTGACACCGCTCAGAATTTCGGCTTTATCGCTTTCAATCTTCATTCTGCCGCCTCGTCCAAAACCTTGCTGCCGCCTAAACAGCTGAGCATTAATATCTTGCTCTGTTATTTCAAGATTGGAAGGACACCCGTCCATAATAGCTATTAACGCCTTGCCATGAGATTCACCGGCGGTAAGATAACGCATATTCACTCCGTTTTTATATCAAATTTTTTTCTTTTCAAAATTTCTAATGCTCTTGCTTGGTCAGGAGCATTAGAAAAACTGATTGCCAATGCTCCACCTTCACCTTCTCGTGAGTTCTCAATATTAATATTTTTTATATTGATTTTTTGTTTATATAACATATTAGTTATTTTGGCAATTATGCCGGGAACATCTTTTACATATATCCACAATAAAAAAAATCTGCCCTTGTCTGCCTCTATCTCCGAACGCTTTTGTCTTGCCGATTCAAAAAGCTTTTGTATTTTTTCATAACCATCGTCTTTGATATCTTTTAGCAGATTGTCTAGTCCTTTGTTCATAGCATCCAATTGATTGATGATATTAGTTTTATTTAGGCGGATAATATCAAGCCACATCTTAACTGGGCTTGAGGCTATGCGTGTAATATCTCGAAATCCGCCCGCCGCCAAAGTCCTAGAAATATCCGAATCTATCGAATTATTGACTAATGTATAAGCTACCATGTGCGGTAAATGACTGATTTTGCTGACTGCTAAGTCATGCGTGTCTTTGTCTATAATGATAGGAAGCGCTTGAAGTTTTTTAATAAGGCTGGTTATGTATTCTAAGTCGTCATCAGCTGTAGTCTGTGTCGGAGTTAGGACATAATAAGCGTTTTGAAACATATAATCTTTTGCCGCTTTTATACCGCCGTTTTCCGAGCCTGCCATAGGATGCCCGCCCACAAACCTTATGCCTTTTGGCAGGTTATTTATTATCTCACTTTTTATGCTTGCAGCGTCCGTAATTATACAGCTTGTCCCCAAAATATTGTAAAGCTGGTTAATAATATTGTTAACAGTGTCTATAGGCGTGCAAACAAAAACAACTTCACAGCCTTTCAAAATTTCTAGATCAGTATGCCCCAACTGAATAATATCTTTATCAAAAGCATAAGCAAGGGTGTCAATATTTTTGTCCACTCCGATTATATTATAACCGCCGGCATTGCTCAATGCACAAGCTATTGAGCCGCCGATGCAGCCAAGTCCGACAACACCTATGCTTTTATCATAAACAGGCTTATTAACCGCTTTTATTTTCTTGAAAATCATAGTTGAAGTATATCAAAATTTTATTGTTAATGCAATAAAAGCCCGTTTTAAATAGCACTTTAGATGAGCAGGGCATACAAAGATTTTTTATATTTCTGCTTGTATACCGTTAATTTTGAAAAAATAGTCTATTTGGATTATATACCCCAACAACTGCGGCAAACGCATAAGCTGCCCGTAAAAAGTATCGTCAAAATCTGTCTCTGAACTTATAATAGTTTTTACAAAGTCTGTATCAATAAGTTCATTTAATATATTATCTTTTTCGTCTATGATATTTTGTACTTTGCTCTTAACATATTGAAGATATTCGGGACTAAAGGTTTTAGGATAAGGGTTCTTCTTTCTTTTTATTATATCATAGGGCAAAAGGTCTTTTACCGCTTCTCTTAAGATTCCTTTTTCTCTGCCGTTATATGCCTTGTATTTCCATGGCATATTATAAGCATATTCTACAAGTCTATGGTCACAAAACGGCATTCTAACTTCTAAGCCTGTACTCATACTCATACGGTCTGTACGGTCAAGAAGTGTTTGCATAAACCACTCCACATTAAGCATAAACAATTCTCTCATTCTGCGTTCTTGCAAAGAATCTTCTGACAAAAATTTTGTACGGTGTATTGTATCGTTATAACAAGCTTGAACCCATTCATCACAACCATCTAAAACTAAGGGATGTTTTATTAATTTTTTACGCAAATCTAGGCTTTTTGCCCAAGGGAATGTCTTAAGATTTATTGTTTGTTGATTATGATACCAAGGATACCCGCCAAAAATCTCGTCTGCACATTCACCCGAAAGACAGACAGTGCTTTTGTCTTTTATGATTTTTCCAAAAAGCAATAATGAAGAATCTATATCTGCCATGCTCGGAATATCACTTGCAATTAATGCGTCTTTTAATGCTAATCCTACCTGCTTGTTATCAAGCGTTATATAATTATGATTGCTTTTTATAAAATCGGACATTTGGGCAATGTACTTCTGGTCGCTGTCAGGCTGATAAGAATTGCGTTCAAAAAACAATTCATTATCCTTATAATCTACGGAATAAGTGGTCAGTCGCTGCCCTTTTGACATATACATCGTAGACGCCACAGCAGATATTATGCTCGAATCTAAACCGCCAGAAAGAAAGCACCCTAGCGGCACATCACTCATAAGCTGTCGCTTAATAGCATCAAGCACTAGCCAGCGGGTTTTTTCTATGGTCAAAAACAGATTGTCTTCATGCGGTATAGCTCTCAACTGCCAATATTGATTTATCTGTAAGCCGTTATTGTCATATACAAGATAATGTGCGGGCTTTAGTTCGTGTATATCCTTTATGATTCCGCTGCCAGAAATTTTACCAGGCCCCAATAAAAATATTTGCCTAAGCCCTTGAATATCAACTTTTTTAGGTACTATTTTGTTGGCTAACAAAGTCTTGATTTCAGAAGCAAAAATAATGCCTTTGCCGTATTGGGTATTATCGTAATTATAATAAAACAACGGTTTTATTCCAAATCGGTCCCTTGCTGCAAATAGCAGTTTTTTATTGTGTTCCCATACTGCAAAAGCAAACATTCCGTTTAGTTTTCTGAGGCAATCTTTTCCCCATTGAATATAAGAATATAAAAGAACTTCAGTATCAGAATGCCCTGCAAACTTATACCCAAGACTGCTTAATTCGGCTGTCAATTCAGAAGTATTGTATAACTCCCCGTTATATACAAGCGTATAAGTTTCACCATTTTGGGTTTTTGTCATAGGCTGGATGCCTGTTTTCGGGTCAATAACACAAAGCCTTCTATGAATAAGTGCAACATCTTGAAAAACAACTTCTCCGAAGTCGTCAGGTCCGCGTGCTTTTAATGTTTCGGACATTGCTATTAATGTATGATCTTGTTTTGTCAAATCCGTTTTATCACTTATCCAACCTGCCAATCCACTCATTGTTTTATGCTCCTTTTATCATAGGCTGAATTTGAATACCTTTCAGTGCTAATTCTGCTGTGGCAATTATCAAATCTATATCTGATGTTACTGACCTTGTTTTTTTAATCGCATCGTCTTGGAACATCGGCACAAAGTATATATTCTTTTTATTAATCAGTCCGCCGATATTTACCGAATTGGAGGACAAAGCATCATTAGTAGATACAGCAATAACTATGGGGCGGTCGTTGCGAAGATGTGCCTTGATTGCCATCAGTACTGGTGTATCCGTTATGGCATGATTTAACTTTGCTAAAGTGTTGCCTGTACAAGGTGCGACTATTAAGACATCCAATAGCTTTTTTGGACCTATTGGTTCAGCACCTTCAATAGTGACTATGGGCTTTTTTTGAGTAATACCCTCAACTTCTTGATAAAATTCTTTTGCGTCGGTATATCTGTTATTGCTGCTGGCAACCGCAAAAGAAAAAATCGGGATTATGTTGTTCTTGTCCGCCAAATTCTTGATTACTGGCAGAAAATTTTTTAGTGTGCAAAATGAACCCGTCATTGCCCAACCGATATTTTGTCCTGTCATAAGCTTACATTTTATCCAACGCTCTCAATACGCTTTCATATAGATATTGTCCAGCAGTTATTGCAGCAGTTTTCGCAGGTACTCCTAGATAATGCAAATAATTAAGCCCAAGCGTTGCCGCCGCATCCAAGTCCACGCCGCCTGGCAAAGATGCCAAGTCTATAATAAATGCGTCTTTTCTTATGTGTTGGAGTTTTTCTCCTTTTAAAATCAATTTTGGAACGGTATTGACAATTACATCAAAGTTTGGTAGGTCTTTTTCATATTCTTCCAAAGTATAGACAGTATTGACACATACTGTTGCCAGCGCAATTTCATAAACATCACTCGTTGCAACGCTAACTTGTACTCCGATGTCGTCTATTAGTTTGCTTAACGCCTTGCCTACTCTGCCATAACCCAAAATCAAAATCTTTAGACTCTTTAATGATTTTTCTGTATTATTGATAATGGTGGCAAGTGTTCCTTCTGCAGTGAGATATGCGTTTTTCATTACAAGCATTTCGTCATCGTTATAATAATTGGCTGCAATTTGTTTGTCTTTAAGCATTTGACGTGCTTCTAAGTCAAAGCACCCAAGAGCAAACACTATGCTTTTTTGACTCAAGATTCTTGCAAGTTTGGCGTCAATAGGAGTATAGGGCGGAAAAATAAAGACATATTGAATCTCAGTATTTTCGCCGTATTTTTCGCCTTCAACAAAATTATAGGCCGAATAACCGTTGTCAATAAGTGTCTGCTTAACGGCTTTTAATCTTTTATCCGAAACATCAACAATAAAAACCCTCTTAACACCATCACTCATATACTTATATTATGAATGCAGTTTTAAGAGTGTGAAAAATCTGACTATATAGATAGATTGTTTTTATATTGAAAAAATCAATTTAGTTATGTTATACTTATTTACATATTACTTAGGAGGAAAATAATGGCTTTGATTGCGGCAAAATGCACTAATTGCGGTAGTGCCATTGAGGTTGACAACACAAAAGAAGCGGGTATATGCAGGTTTTGCAATACAGCTTTTATCACGGAGAAAGTTATTAATAATTATGTTACTAATATCAATAAGACAGAAAATGTTACTCAATATGTAACCAAAAATATTTACGGCTCTAAAGAAAAGCCGCCTATTGATTATCTTGCTGAAGCCGATATACTTATGAAAAGGGGTTCTTATTCTACCGCATTTTGGGGTTATAAAAAAGCATTAACCCAAAGCACTCCTGACCCAAGAATCTATGAAAAAATATTTGAAGTGTTAAAACAAATGCTGCTTTGTGGTGATGTAGATAGTTTGTTAAACGAACTGAAAAACAATGAGTTTTTAAGGTTTTTTAAAATTTACAAAACGCTGGTTTCGTCTGAAAAAGCAGAGCAAGTTAAGGCTGATTATCAAGCAAGTATCAATCTGGACAGTGCACAGATGTGGACAAAATTAATAAATAATGAATTGGAAGATTTTGAAGAATCGGGCTATGATACAATAGCTGAGTGGCTTGAAAGTAAAATTGAAGATATTGAATGGATGGTTGAGGATGAGGAAATCAAACAAGCAACAGCAGCTAAGCTAATAAAAGCTCTAAAGAAATATACACCTGACAAACTCCCTCAAACTAAAAAAGAGCAAGACGAAGAAGATGACATATATTAATACAACTTTTACAACCGCTGATTATTCGGCGGTTTTTGTATATAACTTTTTAACATTACTATCAAAAGGCGATTAAATTTTTAATAATTTAATTAATAAAAATCACTAATCGCCCCAAAGAGTATTATATCCGTTTTTGATACGGTTAAGGGCATACAAACCTGCTTCACGGTAATTAATGTTATGATTGACGCTTTTTTTGTTAAGCCCTTCAAAGAACAGTGCCCAGACTACCTCTCTGACCATTCCGACATATTTTATATCCTGCAATGTATCAAAAAGTTTTTGATCGCAGTATCCAAAATAGGCAGTTAACATAAATTGTTCCTGTTCTTTTGTCATCCAATTAGAATAAGCCAGAGATGCCAAATCCATAAAAGGATCTCCTAAGCCTGATAATTCCCAATCGATTATTATAATCTTTTGCCCGTCAAAAAGAATATTATTAGATAGTATATCATTATGAGCATATTTGCTGTTGTTTATATGGTCTTGTGCTCTGCGGTTTCTAATTATATCTGTCTTTTTCAGAATATCATAATATCCATCAGGTATGCTTACTTTGAACTTAGATATACCTTTTGTATATCTGTCTATTAGGTCAAAACAAGAACATTGTCTATTCACGCCCTTAATTGAATGAATACTTTTGATTATCTCAACTAATCTAAGTATGTTTTTATTAACAATTTCATCATAAGTCATAGTGTGTCCGTCAAAATATTCGCTTATTATATACCTTGCATCTTCAGGATAGCTGATAACCTTTGGTGCAATTCCCAAAGCAGCGGCTTTTTGCTGTGCAAGGCATTCTTGAACCCTGCCAAGTCTTAGATAACTGCTTTGATTGATGTTGATTTTTATTACATATTTATTTTGATTAATTTTGGCTAGATAAGTTTCGTTAGAAAACCCGCCGTTTAACGGCGAGTATGTTACAAACTGGTTTTGAAATGTTTTATCTGATTTTATTATTTGTTCTATAGTGATATCATTTTTCATTGACTATATCTTAGCAATAAAAACAAATTAAAACATCTCTCAAAAAAATATAAGACTGCCAAAAATTGCCGTTATTACATGCTTTGTTTTGGTTAAAAAATAGCAAAAAGGTCAGTTGATATAACTGACCTTTTTAGTGATTTACGGCAACGACCTACTCTTCCGGCTCGTTTCCAAGCAAGTACCCTCGGCTCTGGAAAGCTTAACTTCCGTGTTCGGGATGAGAACGGGTGGACCTTTCCGACATTGTCACCGTAATGGTTAAATGTGTTTCGCACACTTACAACTGCATAGAAAAGAGTAATATTTTAATATATTATCATATTCGTCTTAACTCACAAGGTATTGTGATTAAGCCCTCGACCTATTAGTATCGGTCAGCTGCATACATTGCTGCACTTCCACCTCCGACCTATCAACCTTGTAGTCTTCAAGGGGTCTTACTATCTTATGATATGGGATATCTTATCTTAAGGTGGGTTTCACGCTTAGATGCTTTCAGCGTTTATCCCTTCCGCACTTCGCTACTCGGCCATGCCGCTGGCGCGACAACCGATGCACCAGAGGTGCGTTCATCCCGGTCCTCTCGTACTAGGGACAAATCCTTTCAAATATCCTACGCCCACGATGGATAGGGACCGAACTGTCTCACGACGTTCTGAACCCAGCTCGCG
>ENA-UOOK01004580-UOOK01004580.1-fermentation-metagenome-genome-assembly--contig:-NODE-4580-length-14687-cov-4.115364_pt1 | contig 14687 bp, 3 predicted proteins | sample MGYA00245777_ERZ724023 | MGnify/ENA primary metagenome ERZ724023 (study PRJEB28704, sample SAMN03018312) | fermentation metagenome | biome: anthropogenic terrestrial biome; feature: soil; material...
CAAGCCTTTGGACTGCTACATCAAACTAAAGTAGCTTCGGCAAAATAGGGCAGGATGAATAAGGAATCAAACATAAATTATAATTATTTGTATTATTTTATAACTTTTTATAACTTTATGGTAACGGGAATTAATGCCTTATCTACATGAGGATGCGTTGCGTAAAAAAGCAGGAGAGTATATCTTAATGTTAAAGAAAGCTGGGATTAAGGGCGAAATTGTAATGATCAGGGATTATTTAGCAAAGCTCTCAATAAAACAGGAAGATAAGTGCTTTGGAAACCTGATAATGGATTACAAAGCTAGAAAAGATACTTTTTCAATACGAACACAGGAACTGCATGATAAATCTATAGAGGATGTTCTGCTTACACTTTGGGATAGAGGAGAACTTTCGGATGAAACTATAAAAATTAGACAGCCTGAAGAAGACAGTTATGAAATTTATGTAGATGGTTCATATATTAATAATTGTGTAGGGTATGGAGTTGTAATTCTAAAAAATGGAGAGATTTTAAAGGAATTTTCCGGTCCTGTTACTGATCCGGTTTTTACAGGCTCAAGGCAGGTAGGAGGAGAAATTACTGCTGTTATGGAAGCTTTGGCATGGTGTAAAAAGGAAAGGATAGATAGGGTTTCTGTATTTTATGATCTTGAGAACTTGAAGAAATGGGCTACTGGGGAGTTTTCTGCTAATATTCCAATGTCAAAGGCCTATAGGGATTTTGTGCAAAATAGTGGTACAAATGTGCAGTGGAATAAAGTATTAGCCCATTCGGGAGTGAAATGGAATGAAAGGGCTGATGAACTAGCGAAAAAAGGGGCGGGAGACTGTACAACGGAATGCATAACAACTGATCTTGAGAGCTGCAGCTATAAAAGTGTAAGTGATAATTCTGTGAATGGAAGCCGTGAGAAAGCTCAATATGGAAAGGAAAATTTCGATAGCGACAGTATTGACGACAGTAAGAATGGTTGCTCTAGGAAGAGCAGTTCTGAGTGTATTAATGAAGAAATTCCTGACATAATTAAGGAGCTGGAAAAAACTGCAGAGAGATTTGCACTATATCTGGAAGACAATGGGTATGTTGCTGAATTTCTGCGTATTTACAATAAAATGGCTGCAAAAATCTGTGTAGAAAAGGATGGAGATACACTGGGATATATCGATATATATAATACCAGGAAACTGTATCTTCAACCTAAATATCATGAGATAAAGCAGGCTGATGTCAGGAAAGAGATGGAAAGGTTATGGGAAGCTTTCACCCAAAAATAAAAGGCATAAAAGAAATTGCATTATTAAAGTTTTGTGGTCCATAACAGAGTTAAATCATTTTTCGTGATTTACAAAATACTTAGCCGAAAGCCCATGACTTTAGTCAATGGGATGAAGGCTTATCTTGCGACGTAGTTTCGGAAATAATACTGTAGCGGTAATATGATGGTGTAACACCAGTCCTGTTTTTGAAAACATTAATGAAATGACCTGCACTGTTAAAGCCGCACCTTGTATAAACATCGGTGATCGAAAGGTTGTTATCTTCAAGCATCTGCTGGGCCCTTTCAATTCTTATATCAAGCAGATATTCAAAAGGGGTTTTCCCCGTATAATTTTTAAATTCCCGTATGAAGTGATAGCAGCTCAAGTCTGCTATACCTGCAAAGGTATCCAATGTACAGTCGGTATTGTAAAATTCATTCATATAATCAATAACCCTTTTTATTCTTTTTATGTCGATATGTCTAATTTTTTTTACCCAGCATGGCATATTGTTTTTCAATTCTCTGAGCAGTTGAACCGTAATACTGCAGCTCAAACTACTCAGCATTAGGGAAGTACCGGGCTGCTGAGTTTTGGCTTCACAGATGAACATGCTGGTGAATGCCTGGACTGTCATGCCGATTTTAGAAACTTTATTTTCGAACTGTACATGACTTTTCCCGTAAATGGAATACACCATCTCTTCTATGAATGTCCGACTAAACATAAGGCACATAAATTGCGCATCATGGATTTTGTCAGTGGGACCGTGGGGCTGATATGGATTTATAGGGAGAATATTGTTTTTGAGGCAGCAGAAACTATTATTGTCAACACCTAAAAATTGCATGTTAACTGAAGGAATTATAAATTCATATCCATCATGTGCATGGGAGCCTTTTAAAGGAAACAAAAATCCTTTATTTGGTACTGCTATGTACATTTGATGGCACTCATAAAGTGATATATCGGGTAAATGTTCTGCATTAGGTAAAGGCCTGTCAAATTTATAGGTTTCACTATTGCCTGGTTCCATCTATGATAACTCACCATCCTATCCAATATATAAATATATAGGAAAATGTAAATTCCAATCAAAAGCTATTCTACCTTTAAAACAGGGAAATTAGCCCTTGTTTATTAACAAAATTTCTATATTCTAGAGATGCAAGATCCTAATAAAATATTCTAATAAAATTATAATGCGGATTAAAGAATATTACAATAGATTTCTCTAATTAAATTCCAGGATAAAATTGCTTTTGCACTAAACTCCAGGTTAATGTAGTGGAAACGTGAAAGCATATTTCTTTCTAAATGTAGCAATTTACTTAAATACACAGCAATATATATAAATACATATGTAAGAATTTTTAGTATAATTAAATAGCTGATATGAAGAAATTTCCAAAGCAATTCTGAGAGGTGGTAATAATTATGGATAAGAATCACTTGCATAGGGGTTCTTTTAAAGGTCAGAGAAGGCTGTTGCATCTGGCTTTAGTAATAATTTTCATTCTTAATTCTATCTGGACTACGGCATTTAGTAGGTCGGGGGCAGAAATTACGCAGAAAACAAATATGCAGAAAATAATAACACAGAGAACAATAACAAAGAGTAATTCCCTAGACTGGCAATTATCGGTTCAGGAATCTTCAAATATTTTTACAGAGCTGCCTCAAGAACAGCAATCTCAGGAGCAACCGCCCCAGGAGTTGCAACCTCAGGAACAGCTGCCTCAAGAGCAACCGCCACAGGAGCAGCCTCAAAACCTGCTTGATGATCAACCTCAGAGTACTATGGAAAGGTCTTCAAATTTTAGTGTTACAAATCTGACGGCTGCACCAAATTCTGAAAACAATGCTATTATTCTAACTTGGGAAAATCCAACTGAGAATTTTTATTGCGTTGTTATCCAAAAGTGGAATGACTATGGTGATGGATCTTCTTGGGAATATATTGGAAATACTGAAGAGAATCCTGAAGTTAACACATTTACAGATACCAAAGTAACTTATTATTTTACATATAAATATAGAGTAGTTGCTGTAGACAATAACCGCAACTTTCAAGAAAATCCATCGGATATTACAGCTAAGTTGAGTTCTCCGAAATCTATTATGCTTCAGGAGTGGCGTTTAGATAATGAAGGTATAATTAATTCACATAACATAGATTCTTATGGTGTAGATGCGAATTTTATAGCTGACAAGGATATTGTTTCAATAGAGTATGAACTATCAGTTGACAACACAAATTGGGCTCCAATAGATGAGACTATGTTTGTAAATGATTCTGGTTTAGATTATAATATTTGGAGCAAAATATGGTACCGTTCAATGTATTTAGATTTTACGGAATATGAACATGACAATTTCTGGATAAGGGTTACAGCAACTGATACAGATGGTGTCACATTATCTGATGTAAAAGAGCTTTCAAGAGATTTGACCTGTGAAGATGCAACCAATTTTACTGCAGTTCCAAATGCTGAAAATACTGCATTTGAATTAAGCTGGTCTGTTCCTCATGACTATGACTATGGTGAATTATACAAAGAATATTATTATTATGGCTGGAAATGGGGTTATGTAGACAAAGTGACAGGCACCGGTTATACTGACACAGATGTAAATACAGATAATCCATACATAACGTACAAATACAAGATAATTATTTATGACAAATGTGGGAATGAATCTCAGAATCCCCCGGTAATATCTGCGAATTTTGCAACTTCAGGTCCTATTTCTTTTAAAGAATGGAGTCTTGCTACAGAAGGTGGGAAGATTAATCGATATTATTCATCAGACTATGGAATATTAGCATCATTTTATTCTCTTAAGCCTATAAGTACCATTCAATATAAGTATTCTTTTGATGGGGAAACATGGTTGAGCCTAACACCTTTTATTTCATATGATGATGGGAACAAATACGACCAGGAGAACTCATATGGATATCACTACATTAAGATAAATATTGGAGACCAGTCGGGCATTCCTGATGGAGATTTTTACATACAGGCTGTATGTACCGATGAAGATGGAAATACATATACGGAAGAAAATACTTTAATCAAAGATGCAACCCCACCACAGAATGTGTCAAACATAACTGCCTTACCAAATGAAGACAACACAGCAATTATTCTTAGTTGGAAGAATCCTGAAAGTGATTTTAGCTATTTAAAAATTGAAAAAGCCAGCAGTTATATATCACCTCCAAACTTTAATCTTGAAACCTTTACTGATAGCAGTGTAAAAACCGGTCAAAAGTATACTTATAAATTTACGACATGTGATGATTTCGGAAACCCTTCTGAAAACCCGCCAACTATACAGGCAGTGCTTTCAACAACTATTCCGATTCTTGAAAGCATGGTTCCTGAAAATAATTATATAACAAAAAATACTTCATTGCCCTACTCTGCAACATTCAGAAGTGATAAAAGGATATCAAGAGTAGTTTTTGAGGCCTCAAGAGACGGCGAAGTATGGGAATTATTAAAAGATGCAGCTCCAACCATAGAGTATAATGGATATTACCTATCCGGTTCCTGGGATATAAGCTCAGTAGATGAGGAAAAATGGAGTATAAGGGCAACAGCTTATGCCGAAGACGGAGGAACTGCTTCTGAAACCCGTACAATTATGATAGATCACAAAGCACCACCTGCACCTTCAAACTTTAAAGCAGAGGTTACTTCCTTTGAATCACCATATGCAATTTCATTAACCTGGGATGCTGTTGATGGGGCAGATAAGTATAATATTGAAAGACACTACGCTAATCCCAGTGACGGGGGCTTTACCCAGGTAACTGTAAATTCTCCGGATAACAGTTACATCTGGTCTACTGGATTATATGCTGAAAAACCTTATATTTTTAAAATCCGGTCGGTAGATAAGGCTGGAAATATAAGTGAAGCTGTATCCTTTGAAATTGAGATTCATACAGGACCCAATATTATTTTAGACAGAGGATATGATGTTTATACAAATGACAGCAGCTATGTTCTAAGTGGTGCTACAACCCCTGGTGCTGTGGTAACAATAAATGGCAGTACAGTAGCAACAGATACAGAAGGAAAATTTTCATATAGCAGTGTGCTGACTGTACAAAATAATACTTTTACCATAAAAGCAGAACAAGAGAGTATTACTCACACTGTTAAGCAAACGGTGGTTTATGATACTATTGCTCCGACTATTTCAACTTTCACTCCATATGATAATACATTAATGCAAGGGAAAAGAGCATTTATATCAATTTCAACATATGATAACATTTATAGAAATATTATGCGGCAGACTTTACAGGTTTCGAAAGATGATGGCATATCCTGGATAGATATATTGGAAATACCTTATGGACAGACAAATGTATTTTGGGATACCACAGCGAATGTTGGAGGGGACGGACCTTTAGCTGACGGTGCATACAAGTTTAGATTAATGGTTTGGGATAAAGCAGGAAATGTTACAGGTGAAAGTTTAGTTAGAATATGGAAAATTGACAACACCAGACCGGAATCTCCAACCAAATTGACTGCAGTGCAGGAAATAGGAAAAGTCAAACTTTCCTGGCTGGCTAGTATATCACCAGATATAAAAACATCTTACCCGTATAAGATTTATCGTTCATCAGTTTCAGGTGGGAGTTATTCTCAAATCGATACATCAAATAATATAAGTTACGAGGACATAAATGTATCTGATGGTAGTACATATTACTATGTTATTACTGTTACTGATATTGCCGGAAATGAGAGCATATATTCAAATGAAACTTCAGCCTCACCAGCAGCAGATAATACACCGCCTGTATTTAAAAGTATCCCGTCAAATGGAGGTAAGTATGGCGGTCCTGAAGCTAGATTTTATATAGTAGCTACCGATAATTCCCCTAAAGGAGTAGATAAGTTCATAATGGAGTATTCTAATGATGAGGGAGCTTCATGGAAGTCCTACACCCTGGGAGCAAGCTCAAGAACTATCGGTGGGGCAAAAGAATATTATAATAATTATAGCTTGGATACAACAGGTATGGTTTCCGGAGACTATATGTTCCGTTTTTATGCAGTGGATTATTCCGGGAATACTACAGTTGAGAACAGAAATTTCACCTTTGACCTTTCTGTAGATTCCATACAGAATTTAACGGCCCGTTCTGGTGAAGGAGCAGTTATTCTTGAATGGACGATCCCTAATAATAGCGATATTTCTTCTTATGATATAATGCGCTCCACATATTATAGCGGAGGTTATTATAAAATTAAAACTGTATATGGAGCAGCTACTACAACTTACAGCGATACAACTGCAGAATTAGGCAAGACATATTATTATAAGGTTATAAGCAAAGATTCATATTCAAATCAGGCTGTCAGCGGGATTGTTTCCGCTGTTGCAAGTGATGACCTGACACCGCCTCAGATTACTAATATAAATGTAGCAGATTCTGCATTGATTGGCGGCAAAGAAATAAGCTTGATTGTAAGTGCTACTGATAACAAGAAACCGGTAGATGTTAAATTCTTAGGATCACAGGATGGAGGAATAACCTGGAAAACTCTTCAAACTGTTCGTACAGGTACATATATTCAACCTGATAATGTTACATACAATTTTTATTATGACTGGTATACATCAGGTCTTGCTTCTGGAGAAATTATAGTAAAGGTTATTGTAAATGATGCGGCAGGTAATGAAGGGGAAATGAGAAGGACATGGACTTTGGATCTTTATGTTACTCCGCCAGCAAATTTGAGAACTACTTCCGGGGATGGCAGCATTCTGATTGAATGGGATGCTATAACTGATGAAGATATTAATAATTATGCTTATGATGTGCTGAGAAGTGCTAATCCAGGTGGACCATACACAACCATAAAGGCATATCTATCTAAAAACACTACACAATATACTGATACCAGTGCACAGACAGGTATAACATATTATTATGTTATACGGTCAAGAGATAAGTTCGGGAATGAGGCTTTGTCTTCCGAGATTACTGCAGCACCTGCAGAAGACAAGATATCTCCGTTTATAGATAGTATATCCCCGGCTAACGGTACAACAATAGGAGGCGATGTCAGCCAAACACTAAGGGTTAATGCAAGTGACAATGCTGGAATGAAAGGAGTCACAGCTCAAATTGAATATTCGGTTGATGGAGAAAACTGGCTGCCTGTAAGCGAAAATATTGGAGACCCCATAGACTTAGGAAGCAACAAGTTCTACTTCCAATGCAGGTGGGATTTAAGAGAATTAAGCAGCGGTGATTATAAAGTACGATATACAATAATTGACGCAGCTGGGAACTCATCCTATATAATTTCTGATTATTCTGTGGACAGAACAGGACCTTCTGCACCTAAAAATCTTATAGCAACTTATGGTCAAAAAGCTGTAGGCCTTGTGTGGGAAATAGTACCGGAAGCAGATACAATAGGCTATAATATTTATCGTGCAAATACTATAAATGGAACATATAAAAAGCTCTTAACTGAAGGTTCCATAACCATAAGTGGAAAGGACAGTAATATATATTCGGATAACACAGTCCAAGAGGGAATTACTTATTTCTATAAAGTTGCTGGAGTAGACAAATACTACCAGGAAGGTGATATGTCTAATATTGCTTCAGCAGCGGCAATACCTGATGTATTTCCTCCAACCGTAACACTTATTGAACCTGATCATCACACTGTAATAGGAGCTGTTACCACCATAACCGTTACAGCAGAAGACAATGTGGCATTGTCAAGTATTACCCTGGAATATAATAATCAAAATAATGAAAGCGATTGGATTGCAATAGATACTATAGCTACACTGGGCACAGCAGTATTTGAGTGGTCAACAAAACCACTTTCCGGCAATGTGAAGGTCCGAGCAATTGCCAGGGACTCAGCCGGCAACATAAGTGACGGAAGCCTTTATAGAGCATATATAATTGATAATACGGGTCCTTCTGTAACAGGACTTAAAGGCACAGGTTTTGGAGGAGACATCGTTCTTGAATGGGATAGTGTGCCTGACAGAGATTTGGCATATTTCCTGGTTGAAAAGAAGGATAATTTGGGAAATTATAAGGAAGTAAAAAAAGTATACAATATTCTGGGACTTAACATTCCTAACTTGGATCCAACAGCTGATTACTGGTTCAGAGTAACTGCCTTTGATAAAATGGGCAATCCGGGGGAATCGGCAGAAATCATGGTAAACTCAGGGGCTGATTTAATTCCTCCAACTGTGAGATATGAATCTTACTGTCATAATATATACAGCGGAAATGTTAGTATTGTCATTAATCCGTTCTTTGCAAAAGATAATGTTGGAGTGAAGAAATTGATTACCCAATATTCTTCTGATGAAGTTAACTGGATACAAATTAGTGAAAGAATACTGGAAAAAGCCAACAAAGAAGTACGATTTAATGAAACTTGGGATGTTTCAACCTTACCAGATGGTGATTATTATGTAAGGGTTCTTGCTGAGGATGAAGCGGGTAATATGAGTCAGCCTTCTGTAGCTGCTTTATATACCGTGGATCATGTCAGACCCGCTGCACCAAACAACCTTACCTTAAATTCAACTGCTGGATACATTGAAGTTATGTGGAAATATTCGGCGGATAAGGACTTTAGCTTCTTTAAGCTGTGGAGAGCTGAGAGGGAGGAAGGACCTTATGAAAGTGTTATACCAAACAAATATGTTTATATGGGCTACAGAGATCGCACAGTAGAACCTGGAAAAACCTATTATTATAAAGTTACAGTAGTTGATGCAGCTAATAATGAAAGTGAATCCAGTGAAATAATTTCCGGGAGCCTCACTGAAGATAAAAACCCTCCAGGCATTTATTTCCGGAACCCTTTAGAAGGCGATATCCTTAATTCAAAACCAAGGTTTGAAATTACTTTTTTTGATGACCTGTCATTGAAAAGCATGAAAGTCGAATACCAGCAAGAAAGCTCTGATAATGACAGCTGGAATTTAATAATTGCCAAAGATTACAATCCTGATGGCCTAAGTAAACAAACCCAGGTAAATGAAAAATTTTACTGGGATAATAAAGGAATTCCTGAAGGCTGGTATAAAGTAAGAATTATAGTAGAAGATAGTGCCGAAAATATTACGGGACCATTGATTATGAGATATCTTGTTAATAATATAGCTCCTGAAAAACCCATCCTTAGTGCAGAACCGGGAGGATGGCAGGTTAATCTGAGCTGGACTTCAGATGATCAAATCGATGATTTTTCAATCTACAAACTGTATAGAACTAATATTTTGGGGGGAGATGGTAGAAATATAAAATCTACTAGTGACAAATCCTTTACTGATATTGGTGTTCAGCCAGGCATAACATATTATTACTATATAAGAGCATACGATATCTATGGAAATTACAGCCAAAGTGATACAGTTTCTGTTGTTCCCACCAGTGAAGATAAAATTCCACCGATAGCAGATGCTGGTGATGACCATATTTTGACTGTGGGCATGGAAGCATATTTTGATGGAACATTATCAAAGGATAACCATAGAATAGCTTCTTATTTCTGGAATTTTGGAGATGGAAGCACTGCTGTAACATCACACCCAACTCATTCATACAGTGAAGCTGGAAATTATACACTAACTCTAATGGTAACAGATCCTGCCGGAAATACTTCTACAGATACAACATCTGTTAAAGTAGTATCAATTGATGAGGTGGGGATCCTTGAAGTAAAAGTAATTGATGATGTAACAGGAGAACTGCTGCCGGGATCAAGTGTTGTAATAGACTATCCTGACGGAGCAACTCACAAAACCACAACAAACTCTGTAGGTGCAGCATTTGTTGTAGCTCCTCCGGGGGAATATGAGGTTTTTGCCTTTAAAACGGATTTTAGACCTGCTTCTGTGAAAGTGACAATGGCAAGAGGACAGAAAAATACTGTTATGATCAGATTGCCGAAAGGCTCAGTAGTTACAGGTGAACTGAAAGCAGAAAGAATGAATCTTGATGAAATTATAGCTGCAGGAATTGATATAACAGACCCTGCTAATCAAAATGTTTATAAATTCGAAATAGGGCTCGGGTTTAATATTCCAGATATTCCTATTATTGTAACAAAACAAAGATTTATTCGTCCTCCCAATGCTCCCTTATTTTACACAGTTTCTGATGATGGAAACAAAATTACTATAAGAGAGCGGCAAGGAGAGAATGATGGAAGTGGAAGTGGAAGAATTTTTTATGGGGAAAAACTAAATCTTCCCGAAAGTGCTCCTGCAATGGCGTATATGGTTATTCCAGGCAAAACGACCTGGCTCAAAGAATTCTTTGATATTGGATTTACCATACAAAATGCAGCAGATCCAGAGTATATTATTGAGGATGCCTGGGCAAGGCTTACAATTCCTGATGGGCTTTCCCTTGCCCCTACAAGAGAAACTCAACACGAATACATTGAAATGGGAAGCATTCCAGGCGGGCAAAGCAAAAGCGTAAATTGGATTATAAGAGGGGATAAAAAAGGAGAATACAGGCTGGAAGCGGAATTCAACGGTATATTAATGCCTTTTGAGGATGGAATAAAACAGATATTTAGAAATGATGAACCCTTCAGAGTGTGGGCAGGAGATGCACTTATAATGCACATTATTACACAGGACAGGGCTGATAAAGGATATCCTTATGATTTAAGACTAGGGCTTGAAAATATATCTGATATAACTTTATATAATATTTCTCTTGAGCTTCTTGAGGAAACAAAGACCAATTATATCTATGCTCCAAATCAGGAACTGACTAAAACGGTTGCAGAACTTAAGCCGGGAGAGACATTATGGGGAGATTATAAATTGATTTCTGCCATAGATGGATTACTGTCTTTAGGACAGTCATACAATTTGAAAACTGGAGGAAATACAGATATTGAAGAAAAAATGGTTTCCATATCTGTTCTGGAAAACTCACCGAGCAATGCTCCGGTACTAAAGCAGGAAAACAAGGATGACAATACGGTCAAATTAAGCTGGGATCAGGTTGAGGGGGCATTAGGATACAAGATATATAGAATAAGAGAAGACCTGTTTATTTCGCAAGATCCGGAAGAACTGGTTTACAGCTGTGGACCTGAAGAACTATCCGCAGTCCTTCCTGAACCTTATGGGGCTAAAGATTATATTATTACCACACTCGTTGCAGAAGGTGATTCAACGAAGGAAGTATTGCTGCATGCTATAACCGGGCTTTCTTGGATAGACGATGCAGCTAAACCTACCATTACCATTGACCCTGAAATACTTATAATAGGGAGAGAAACGGAATTGCTTGTTACCGCAAAAAAAGGAGGGAAGCCTCTCCAGCTTTATATACCCGGAAATCCGCCCTCTATTATAAATGGCACAATTGATGTTGGAGAATTAGTCAAAGGAAAGGTATTAGATGATAATGGGCAGGCAAAAGTTGTTGTGAAGCCTATGAGGGCTGGACCAATCGAAGTGAAATCATACTTAATGGGTGAACTGATTACTCAAAAAACAATTAATGCAGTTTTTCCTAAAGAACCAAAACAGCCAAAAGGGCTGAAAGCTGTGAAGGGTGATAGAAAAGCTACATTGACCTGGTTTCCAAATAGCGAAACTGAAGTGGAAGGATATTATGTGTATCAGATAAAGGATAATAGCTGGTCTAAAATAAATTCAGGAATTTTGAAAAGTGAAAACTTTGAAGACTTAATAAGCTATGAAGTTACCGACTTGAACGACAATACCACCTATACCTTCCAGGTGTCTGCAGTAGATTTCTGGAATAGAGAATCTGTTCCATCAGAACCTGCACAGGTGACCCTTACTATTCCCAAAGACATAATAGCTCCATGGGTTGTTAGAAGCAGTCCTGTAAATCAGGCAGGTAATGTATCCCTTGATACAACTATAATCCAGGTATTCTTTAGCGAAAATATTGCTTTAAACTGGGATGAAGCAAGTGGGAAGGATAATATACGGGTTAAAGTAGGGAAGCAGTATATGGATTTTGTTCCGGAGACATCAGCAGGCTCAAATATACTCACAATTACATTGACTGAAGAGTTGCCAATGAAAACACAATGCAAGGTAAAAATTCCCAAAGGCTTTGTAAGAGATAAATATTTCAACGAACTGGAAAATGATTATTTGCTGGAATTTTTCACTGAGGCTGAGGAGGATGATATTTCGCCAGTGCTTGTAGCTATAAGCCCTAAGGAAAATGCTCAGTTAGTAACGGTACATTCAACTATTTTCCTTTATTTTAGTGAGGAAATTAATGCAGGAAGAGCTTATGACAACATCCTGATAACTGCAAATGGAATTCCTGTTCCTCATTCTAAAGCAATTAACGGTACCAAGATAATTATTAAACCGTTGAATAAGCCGCCGCATATGGGCGTGTTACCATATAACAGTAAAATAGAAATTTATATACCAGAGGGTGCAGTGATTGATAGTGCAGGTAATTCATCTGAGGTTCAATATAGTTTGAAATTTTATACTGGAGGGAAATAGTATATTCGGGAGGTTATTCTTATGTTAAAAAGTATAGGGCTAAAATTAAACAAGCAAGTGTACAGGCAAGTATCACGATTATTAATTGTTACAGTACTGTTTTCCTTTACATCATTTAATACCAGTCGTGTAGCGGCTGCTGATGAATCGGATTTTGAAATAGTTTGGTCTTCAACCTTTGGCGGAATAGGATATGATGAGGCTTATTCTCTAATATCTGTAAAAGAAACAGCAGCTGAAGGAGATAAAGTAGAGGAAAGGTACGTTTTCACTGGAACTATCAGTGATGATTCTGGGTTGGAGCACACAGCTCTGGTAAAAACAGATAAAAAGGGTAACACAATCTGGGAGAAAAAGTTCGGCGGAGCTTTCCACAGTGTTGGACGCTCTGTGTCACAAACAAAAGACGGGGGCTATATTATTGCAGGAATCAATAAAACCGTTATGCAAAGCAATGACAAGATTTACATTATTAAAACAGATGTTGATGGGAATCTGGAATGGGAGAAAAAGCTTGACCTTGCAGAACAGGGATATTCAAACACCAGGCGACAGGGATATTCGATAAAAGAAGTTGAAAGCGGCTACATAATTGCAGGATCTATTATTTCCGGAGGAACGAGTGATGCATTAATTATGAAAACAAATTCAATGGGCGTTGTAGCTTGGGCACAAGTTTTTGGCGGATTTGAATGGGATTGTTTTTATGATATTGAACTTGTATCGGATGGCTATATAGCGGCAGGATATACTGAAAAAGACTCAAAAAAATATGAATACGTTGTCAAAATTGGAGCTTTTGGGGAAGTTGTATGGGATTATACAGGAATGCTTCCAGGATCTCAAGTCAAAGATTTAATCATTACAGCAGATGAGAGTATTGTAGCAGCTGGTTGCAGGAATTCGTCAATTTCTTTGTTGAAGCTGGGTAATGAAGGCGTTTCTTATTGGGAAGATGTTTATGGCAGAGGAATGGGCTATAGTGTTTCCCAGCTTGGGAATGGTGACTATATTATAGCCTGCGATGATAACATTGTTGGAGTAAGAATTAACGGAGCTAAATGGTGGGAAAAGAGCCTGAGGTTGGAAAATAGCTTTACGAAAAGTGTTATTACCAGCAGTTCTGGCTCAATGGTTTTCGCTGGATATAAAAATGTAGATAACAATAGTGATGCATGCCTTTTTGAATTAGCTACGAATAGAGCTTCGCTGGGTGTTTCATCAGCAAATGTTTTGAAAGATGGCACAGTTTATTTATACAGCCCTGTATATTTGAAGAATGGAGAGCTTGACAAGACGGGAGAAGCTGATGTGAGAGTAAAAATCATGGATAATGGTGAAGAAAACTGGATTAAACTAGAAGATGCCGATCCTGCAGTTATAGATGACTTTGAGTATCTGGACGGAGTCTATTGCGGAAGTTATACGGCAAAGGGCTCTGATTCTATAGAAATTGAACTTTACGTAGATGGAATAATAGAAGATTCCAAAACCATTGAGATCATAAATGACCCTGATTTAGTTGTTTTGACTGATTATAAAATGTTGTATAAGGAGTTTATAGACACAGGGACAGGGATAGGGGAAGATAAAAATGCTAACAGAATACCGGATTTTTATGATTTAATGGGGAGAATCAGTAAATATGCAGAGGACCATAAAGGTATTGCATTGGATGTAAGCAAGGAGATAACAACTGAAAAGGGATGGCCGTCTAATTATTCGGATTTTTCATATGATGATAGAAATGTATTTGTTGTGGATGTGTATATTGATCAGTTGATTAATAAAATTTCGCAAGTTTTGCACTTTAATTATGTTGCAATTATTGGTGATGATGAGGTTATCCCTTTTTATAGGAGAATAGATC
>ENA-UOOK01004581-UOOK01004581.1-fermentation-metagenome-genome-assembly--contig:-NODE-4581-length-14682-cov-11.615506_pt1 | contig 14682 bp, 13 predicted proteins | sample MGYA00245777_ERZ724023 | MGnify/ENA primary metagenome ERZ724023 (study PRJEB28704, sample SAMN03018312) | fermentation metagenome | biome: anthropogenic terrestrial biome; feature: soil...
CCTCATCTGTGGAGCAGATCACGTCGAACCATTCCAGAATGCCATGATTACGGAGCACTGGCTCATAGAGTCCGGCGGGAAGGCTGGTGGCAATGCCCAGCCGGACTCTGTGCTTCCTGAGCAGAGTAAGGTATTCCCGCGCACAGGACTTCAGAGGTACCGTATGCCCATAGGCATAAACTGCCATATCGTACCACTCCCTAATCAGCTGGCCCATGCTTTCCGGCAGGTTAAAGCGTTCAATGGTGTATTCAGCAGCCTCGGAAAAGCTACGTGAGGCAATGGCGTTAATATAATCGGGCGGCACATCCAGACCCCGCTTAGTAAGAAAATCCATGTCGATCTGTTCCCATACGCCCATGGAATCCAGCAGGGTACCATCCAGATCAAAAATACTTGCCTTCATTTTTTCCCTTTCCCTTCCAGAAACAGTGTCTTCAACCTCCGTGCTGCTCCTGCAACATCAGCCTGGGCGACGATGGCGGAAACCACGGCCAGTCCGTCAATGTCCATGCCCTGAAAGCATGATACCGTTTCCCTGTTGATGCCTCCGATGACAACGATGGGCAGGGACACCGCCTTCCGAATGCGGCGAAGCTCCTCCATGGAGGTGATTTTTGCATCGCTCTTGGTGCCGGTGGCAAACATGGCGCCGACGCCAAGATAGTCTGCGCCTGCTTTTTTGGCGGCCAGTGCTTCGCTGAGATTGCCGGCCGATACCCCTACAATCCGATCGGGGCCAATGATTCTTCGCACCACATCTGCAGGAAGGTCACTTTGTCCTACGTGCACTCCGTCGGCATCAACGGCCAGGGCAATGTCCACCCGATCGTTGATGATGAGCGGCACATTTCTCTCTGATGTGATCTTCCGTACCTTTTGCGCGATTTCATGGAAGTCCCGGGAAGACGCTTTCTTTTCCCGCAGCTGCACCAGGGTACATCCTCCCTGAATAGCCTGTTCCACCGATTGCTCAATGGTATCGGAGCTCATGAGACCCCGGTCGGTAACAAGATAAAGCGTGTAATCAATTTTGGGCTTCATACATTTTTGCCCTCCCTGACAGGGTCTCCGCATCCATATGACTTACCGCATCATGCAGTGCCATGTGGAAACTTCCGTTGCCGGATTGTCCGGCTTTTTCCCCGGCAATTTCGCCTGCGATGCCCATGGTCAGCAGTGCAGCAATGGTCGCTTCGAAGGGCGCATCCGGGACGGCTCCGCAAAAAGAGCCAATGAGAGAGGAACACATGCATCCAGTTCCTGTAAGATCGGCGAGCATGGGATGACCGTTTTTGATGCACATGACTGTCTTGCCGTCTGACACCACGTCCGTGGCTCCGGTGATTGCTGTTATGCAGTGGGAGCGGGCGGCCAGCGCTTTTGCGATTGTCCTGGCATCTGCAGAGCTTTGAAGATCATCTTCGGAAGCATCCACGCCCTTTGTCGCGGACTTTAATCCTGCAAGAAAGCGTATCTCCGAGATGTTTCCGCGGAGGACACGGATCCTGACTTCCTCCAGGATCCGGGCAGCGGTTTCATTGCGCAGCTTTGATGCTCCGGCTCCCACAGGATCCAAAACAACCGGCACACCTGCTTTGTTGGCTGCCCTGCCTGCTGCAAACAGGGACGGGATGGTCCGTTCGTTGAGCGTTCCCAGATTGAGAACGAGTGCGGAAGCGGCGGCGGCTATGTCTGCGGCTTCCTGCAGAGCATCGGCCATAATGGGCGATGCGCCGATGGCCAGTGTAACGTTGGCGCAGTCGTTTACGGTAACGTAGTTTGTGATATGGTGCACAAGCGGCTTCTTTTCCCGCACCTGGTCCACCAGGGCCGCGTATTTATTTTTCATACTCCGGCACTTCCTTCGTTTTTTTGTTTTGACTGAGAGTCCGTTTTATTTCTCTCCAGATGTTTGTAAAGGTCATAAAAATGATGAGTGGGCCCATGGCCTTTGCCGAGGTCCAGGGAATGAGCAATGGCGGTTGTAACGTATTTTTTGGCATGCTCCACAGCCTGCTGCACTGACATGCCGAGGGCAAGGTTGGCGGCAATTGCCGAGGAATAGGTACAGCCTGTTCCATGGGTGTTTTTGGTATGGATGCGGGGGCATGTGAAGCGATGGTATCCCGTGCCGTCAAACAGAATGTCGGTAGCGTCTCCCTTGCTGTGACCGCCCTTGACCAGCGCCGCCTGACAACCCATTTCATGGATGCAGCGCACAGCACGCTCCATGTCCTCCTGTGTATGGATATGGATTCCTGTAATTTTTTCGGCCTCCGGGATGTTGGGAGTCAGGACATCAGCCAGGGGGACAATTTCGGCAATCAGCGTGTCGATGGAATCCGGGTCCATCAGGGCACAGCCATTTTTGGCGTACATCACCGGGTCAATGACCACATTGGAGGGTTTCCACTTGTCCAATTTTCGTTTCACGGCCAGCATTCCTTCCCGACAGGACAACATGCCGATTTTCACCGCATCGGGCGGGATGTCTTCAAATACGGCTTCGATTTGTTTCTCAATGATGTCAGGGCGAACGTCCTGAAATTCGATTACCCGGACGGTGTTCTCTGCCACCACCGATGTGATGACCGACATGCCAAAAACCCCGTGCGCAGAAAATGTTTTTAAGTCGGCCTGAATGCCAGCGCCGCCGCTGCAGTCCGAACCGGCAATGCTCAATACTTTTTTCACGGATCAACCTCCTGTACATTTGTTGGATAGATTACAAGCAATGTCCCGGATTGTACCGAGATGCTGCCGGGAGCACCGGTGAACCGGTTACTGACGCCCAGTGGATAAGTGCTGCGCAGCGTGGCGTTATTCAGCGGATATTTCAGGCCCTGTTCGGAGACACCTGTGGAAGTGCCGGAACAGGAAAAGACGGAAACGATTCCCCCGACGCCAGCCGGAAACGCAATGCTTCCATTGTGTACTGCGGTAATCACCGTATCCCGGGCAAACAGGTACCCACGTCCTCCACGGCATGCAAGACCGGCCAGGCACTGGATATTGGCAATGGTGTGATCCAGGCGGCCTCCGGTTCCACCATAAATGCAGAAGCGGCGGAAACCGCAGTCCCAGCCTTCGCGCAGAGCTGCCAGCATGTCAGTGTCATCCTTTTCCTGCGGCAGTACAATGGTTTTGGGGCCGCCGGCAGGCGGAGCGGACAGGGAATCGAAATCCCCGATCACCAGGTCAGGCACAACTCCATGTTTCCCCAGATAGGCAAAGCCCCCGTCCGCTGCAATGATAAAATCAGCGGACTGGAAATCGGGCAGCTGATAATGCTCTCCTGCTCCAAACAGGAAGCAGGTATGTTTCTTGCTTTTCCCCATAAGGAATATCCCTCTTCCAATACAAAAAAGGTGCCTTCCGGAAGAAAGCACCCTTTCAAACTAAGATTCTGTTTGAAATGCTTCCTGCGCCGGTCTTAACCGACAGGTTCCAAGGGTCAGGTTCCACCTTCTCAACTCGCATGCGGACGGTGTCCGCTTTGAGTCCCCCTGCATCACGCACAGTATAACAAACCCTTTATTGAAAATCAAGACGGCAGTGCGATTTGTTTTTTCATCACCGGGAGGATCCTTCTGCAATGGTCTGCCATTTCCCAGTACGGTATTCTGAAAAGGAGATAATGAAATTCACCAGCCATCCAATGGGTACGGCAGTCCAGATCATGGCGATTCCAAACCGTGGTGCCATAGTGACGGCAAAGGTGACACGAATTGCCAGATTGACAAAATTGGCAATCGTAAACATCTTCATATCCCCGGCGCCCCGCAGGACACCGTCTGTGACCATCTTCAGGCCAATGATCGTGAAAAACCATCCCATGAATTTCAGATAATTCGATCCGGTCCGCAGAGCAACCTGTGTTCCGTCGCTTCCCAGAAAAGAACTTGTGATTCCGGTATAGGAGGACTCCAGCACAACGCAGATCACAACAGCAAATGCCGCAACCAGAAGATTTGCAGCCCGATACCCTTTTTGGACACGATCCAGTCGATTTGCGCCAATGTTCTGCGCTGCATAGGAAGAAATGGCATTTCCAATAGCCGTCATTGGAACCACGCAGATGCTTTCAATCCGCATTGCAGCGGAAAAGCCTGCCAGCATTTTCGGCCCAAAGCTGTTCACGACCGACTGCACCAGCATCATGCCGATGGAGACGGTGGATTGCTGTAAAATCGAGGGAAGCGCAATCCGGGACATGTCTTTCAGCTCTTCCCAGCTGAAGACTTTCGGCTTTGGCTTTTTCCCTTCTTTCGTCCGGTTCCCGGTGGATTCCCCCGCCTCTTCCGGAGCATCGTCCCCGGTGCTTTCGTCCGTGTACCTTGATAAAGTGCGGAGAAACAGGAAAAGGGAAACGACAGCGGAAATCCCCTGCGCGATCAGGGTAGCCCAGGCAACCCCTGCAACGCCCATATGAAGGGACGTTACCATATATACGTCCAGAAAGATATTCAGGACGGATGAGAAAATCAATAAATACAATGGAGTGCGGGAGCGTCCAATGGCGTTGAACATGGCAGAAAGTACATTATAAATAAACAAAAACGGAAGGCCGATAAAGTAGATGTTCAGATAGACCGTTGCCATATCCAGTATCGAGGCCGGGGTCCGTAAAAGCTGCATGATCTTTCTGCCGGTCAGCAAGCCGAACGCACCCAGTAAAACAGCTATACCCAAAAACGCCAGCAGGGCAGTATAGGCGGACCGTTTCATTTTCCGATAGTTTCTGGCGCCGAAATAGCGGCTGGCAAGAACGGAAGCTCCCACACCGCCTCCCATGGCAATGCAGATAAACACATTTGTCAGGGAATAACATGCCCCCACTGCAGCCAGGGCATTCTCGCTGACATAACGTCCGACTACCATGGAATCCACCATGGTATAGAACTGCTGAAAGATATTTCCGATAATCATTGGCAATGAAAAAACAAACAAAGCCTTCAGTGGCTTATCATGTATCAAATACTCCTTGTCCATTCTTCGTCTCCCTCTGGATCTTTACAAATCAATTTTCATTGGTTCCCGGGCACTTTTTATTGCTTCCTGTTGTTCTCTGCCCTTTCTCTTCTTTCAGGCTTTTTTCAAATTCCCGTAAAAAATCCGCCAGAAAGTTTATCTGATCCGGTTTGGCTTCCTTCAGAACTTTACCAATTATCGCATCGTAATGCTCATGTGCCTTTTTATGATGCTCCACTGCAATGATTCCTTTTTTGGTTAACCGCAGCACAACCATTTTCTCATTCTCCGGGCTGGCTTTCTTCACAATCATTTCTTTTCGTTCCAGCCTTTTGGCAGTTTGCGATGCCGCTCCGCGCGTCACCTCCAGAAGGCGTGCAAGGCCGGAGATGTGCAGGGCAGGATGGTCTGCGATACATTGGAGCATATGGATCTCCGAGTGATAAAGTTCTGTACCGGTACCGAATGTCGTTGCCCGGTTGTCTGTTTCATAAAACTCGCTGATTACGTCCAGCAGAAGCTCACTGATGCTCAAAACGTCACCCCCAGGTATTTGCCGGTCAGTGAATCAATCCATTCAATGAATCAGTATCATGAATAGTCAATTCAATGAATTGGTATCATGGATCGGTTCATTCAATGAATCGATATCATGAATGGTTCATTCAATGAATCGATCAATGATCCCATTGTATAGCTGCTATACATAATTGTCAATGCTGTGCTGCAGGTTATTTGGGAAGGACCTGTCCATTGGACCATCCGATAGGGACGGGAAGCATGACAGACAGCAGGCAGTATTTTATGGTCGGTTGTCCAATGCAATTGACGAAGCAATGTGTTTCGGATATTATGTGGTTAAACGTTGATTTGCTGAAAAGGGAGTGTGAGCGGATCGTGCAGCAGATTTTACTGGTGGAGGATGACAGTACTATTATTATGGGGCTTTCCTATGCTCTGCGGGAAGAAGGCTACGAAGTAACGACCTGCCGGGATACCGCTTCTGCGAAGAAGAAAATCAAATTACAGGATTTTGATCTGGCCATTCTGGATGTGTCCCTTCCGGATGGAAATGGTTATGACCTCTGCAGGGAGATCAAAAAGGTTTCGGATACCCCCATTATTTTTCTTACCGTATTCAATGAGGAGTCCAATGTTGTAAAGGGCCTGGATATGGGCGCCGATGATTATATTGCCAAACCTTTCCGCCTGCGGGAGCTTTTATCCCGGGTCCGCACTGTACTGCGCCGTGCAGGAGGGGACGAAAGGGACATCATTCGTATGAACGGGCTTACCATTGATACGGGTAAGGGCATCGTGATGAAAAATGGTACGGAAATCCCCCTGACTGCTTTGGAATATCGGCTGCTGCAGACGTTTGCCGCAAACCGGGGACAGCTTCTTACCCGCAGACAGCTGCTGGAAGAGATCTGGGATGCAGGCGGGGACTTTGTAAATGACAATACGCTTACGGTATACATCAAACGACTGCGGGAAAAGATTGAGGAGGATCCTCAGCATCCCGTGCTGCTTCAGACGGTTCGCGGGATGGGGTACCGGATGGGAGACTAGCAGAACGCAATTCATGCCACTGTGGAGGTGGTCGGAAAGAGGCGGAGAAAGATTTGATGAAATGGCTGCGAAACCGGGAAATCAGAAAATTGCTGTGCATTATGCTGCTCATTACGATGGCAGCCGTTGTTATCACCCATGCTTTTTCACCGATTGCAGCTGTGGCAGCCGGAGCCGGCTGTCTGCTGCTGGACATCCTTTTTTTGATATTTGTCCGGAGACAATACCGGCTGCTCTCCGCGCTGGGGGATTATCTGAGGCGGGTGAACGACGGGGAATATGCACTGGAGCTTCCGGATAACGAGGAAGGCGAACTGTCCATCCTGAAAAGCGAAATTTACAAGGTGACAGTGTCCCTGAATGAGAGAAGCGAACAACTGAAGAGGGACAAGCTGCAGTTGGCGGATGCCCTGTCCGATATCTCCCATCAGTTCAAGACGCCGCTGACTTCCATGTCCGTCATGACGGAGTTATTGGAGGACAGTAATCTGGATGAGAGCCGGCGAAACGAATTTACAGCACAGCTGCAGCTGCAGCTGAAACGCCTGACATGGCTAACCAATGCGCTGCTTACGATTTCCCGGCTGGATGCGGAATCGGTTTCCTTCCGGTCCACCCCTGTTCCGCTTTCCCGCCTGATTGAAAAAGCTTTTTATCCGATACGGATCTCCATGGAGCTAAAGGAGCAGACCGTTTCCGTTCAGGCAGGGAAAGGGACCCTGTCCTGTGATGAAAACTGGACGGCGGAAGCGCTGACCAACATTCTGAAGAACTGTACGGAGCATACACCGGTGGGTGGCGAAATCCATGTTTTCGCTTCTTCCAATGTTCTGTTTACGGAAATCAAGGTCCGGGACAGTGGTCCGGGAATCGACAAAGCGGATCTGCCTTATCTTTTCGACCGCTTTTATAAAGGAAAAAGCTCCGCCGACAACAGTGTGGGGATTGGGCTGGCCATGGCAAAATCCATTGTGCAGGCACAGGGCGGCACCCTGGGCGCCAAAAATGCCTTGGAGGGCGGAGCGGAATTCATTCTGCGTTTTCCGAAGAAGTAGGCTTCAAAAGTCAGAAATATTTTGGAGTATGATGGGATATTTTATAGCAGCGATACGACTGGAAGCAGGTTTCTAAAAATCAAAAACATTTTGGATAGTCACCGGATTGTCACATGCAGGTTTTAAAATAATGTCAGATCCCATGGGGAGAAAAAAATAAGCGCAGACTGCAGAAGATGATTTTGTATCGGAAAACTGCTTTGCGTGGGGAGGTAAATTATTTTGGAAATCCTTCGGGTGGAAAACCTGACAAAAACATATGGACGCGGGGAAGCAAAGGTCCGTGCCCTGGATAATGTGAGCTTTACGGTGAACAAAGGCGAATTTGTCGCCATTATTGGTCCGTCCGGATCCGGCAAATCCACACTACTTCATATTCTGGGCGGCGTGGATCGGCCTACTTCGGGGAAAGTATTTCTCGAAGGCACCGATATTTATCAGCTGGATGAAACCAAGCTGGCCATTTTCCGGAGACGGCAGGTGGGATTGATTTATCAGTTCTACAATCTCATTCCGGTATTGGATGTGGAGGAGAACATCACGCTGCCCCTGCTGCTGGATGGAAGAAAGCCGGATAAAAAGAGGCTTACTGAGATGCTGAGTACCCTGAATATCAGCGATCGTGTCCATCATCTGCCCAATCAGCTTTCCGGCGGTCAGCAGCAGCGCGTGTCCATTGGCCGGGCCCTGATCAACAATCCGGCTCTGATGCTGGCGGATGAGCCCACCGGAAATCTGGACAGTGCCAACAGCGCGGATATTGTGCATCTGCTGCGTATGTCCAATGAAAAGTATTATCAGACCCTGATTCTGATCACCCATGATACGAACATTGCGCTTCAGGCGGATCGTGTCATTTCCATTGAAGATGGACGTATTGCCAGTGACGAGGTGATCCGGAAATGAATGTAATGAGCCGTTTTACCCTTCGCAGCATGAAGTCCAACAGGAAATGGACTGTGGTGACCATTATCGGGATCATTCTATCCACTGCCATGATCGCTGCGGTATCCACCTTCTGCTCTTCTTTTTTGGATACCATGCGCAGGGAAACTATGGCGGATACCGGAAACTGGCATGCCAGAGTCTCCGATGTACGGGTGGAAGACATACCTGCTTTTGAGAAAGCCAGGTTCAAGCCGGAAATTTCCCTCGGACAGGATGTGGGATATGCACAGCTGAAGAATGGAAAAAATGAAGACAAACCTTATTTGTTTGTGGAAAAATTCAGCGATGACAGCTATAAAAATACGCCGGTGAAATTATTGGAAGGGCGTATGCCGCAAAACGACGGGGAGCTTGTGCTGCCGGAGCATCTGAAGACCAACGGCGGTGTGGAGTACCATGTGGGGGACACCGTTTCCTTCCAGATTGGAAAGCGTAAGAGTTCGGATGCTTCGAATGGGGGCGTCCTGGACCAGTCCGTTCCCTATCAGAGCCAATCGGATCAGGAAAAGGGAGAAAGCCCGTACGAAACTTTCGTTCCGGAACAGACCCGCACATATGTAGTGGCAGGGATCATGGAACGACCCGGGTTTGAGCCCATTTCTGCCCCGGGGTATACTTCCATTACCCGTCTGGACAAGGAGGCGCTGCGTCCGGAGGACAAAGTCACCGTTACCCTGACGGCAGGAAGGCTGAGTCGCAGCTTTTTCCATGATGTGGGAAAAATTGTGAAAAGCATTGGCCTGGATGATACTCATGTGAAATATAACAGGGAGCTTTTGCGTTACAGTGGCATCGTTGCAAATGACTCTGCGCAGAATGCGATATATGGGTTCGCTTCGATATTCCTGATCATTATTATGGTGGCTTCCGTATCGCTTATTTACAACGCATTTGCCATTTCCATCTCCGAGCGGGTCAGTCAGCTGGGAATGCTGGCCAGTGTAGGCGCCACAAAGCAGCAGAAGCGCCGCAGTGTCTATTTTGAAGGATTCCTCCTTGGCGTTGTCGGGATTCCCCTGGGGATTTTTGCCGGGATTGCCGGCATCGGCATTACCCTTTCCGCCATCCGGCCGCTGTTGAACAGCTTTTCCAACTTTTCCTCCGAAGCCGGACTTGCGCTGCATGTATCCCTTCCGTCCATTGTGGCAGCTGCCGTATTGGCCGCTTTGACCATCTTTGTTTCGGTGTGGGTTCCTGCCCGGCGGGCATCGAAGATTATGCCTATTGATGCGATCCGCCAGACCAAAGAGGTGCATTTGACCCGCAAATCGGTAAAGACATCCCGGCTGACCCACGCTCTGTTTGGTTTTGAAGGGGAAATCGCCTTGAAGAATTTGAAGCGCAGCCGGAAAAAATACCGTTCCACTGTGATATCGCTTACCATCAGTCTGGTGCTGTTTCTGACGGTTTCCTATTATGCAGAAGCTCTGGGAAGAAGCGGAGGCTATATGCAAACCGGCGTAAATTATGATCTGATGGTATCCTATAGTAGTGCAGGGCAGGGAATCCAACAGATCAATCAGGAAATTGCTGCTCTGAAGGACGTAAAGGAAACCACTCAGATGAAAGAAACCGTCGGTTCCTACCCAATAAAGGATGCAAAGCTTTCGAAGCTGGTGCATCGGGTTTATGATAAGGATGAAATCAAGGATTTCAGGATCAAGCTTGCCTGTCTGGATGATGAGAGCTTTGACCGGTATACTGCTGAATTGGGCGTGGACCCTGGGGAATATCGGGATCCGGAGCATCCGCGGATGATTCTGATCAATTATGGGCAGACCTATGTCAATGGAAAACGTACCGGAGGGGAGCTTCTGGATATGAAACCGGGGGATTTCCTGCACTTTTCCCCTGAGGATGAGGATTTGGAAGATGGGAGCGAAGGAAATCACAAAGTGGAGATGGAGATTGGGCTGCTGACCGACCAAAGACCCATGGGCATTCTTATTTCTCCTCTGCTGGAAGTGGAAGGAGTGGTCAGCAATACGGTCTTTGACAGCCTGCCGGATGAGTTCAAAGATCTGGATTCCGAAGGCCATATCAGCTATCAGCAGCTATTCCTGACCTGTGACAAGGAGAATGCCGACAAAGTGGATGCACAGATCCGGGAAAAGACCCAGGGATTCTCGAGCAGGGCCTATATTTATAACGTCGCTACTGAGGCACAGAGCGAACGGAATCTACTTATCGTACTTCGTGTTTTCATCTACGGGTTTATCACTCTGATCAGCCTTATCTGCATCGCCAATATTTTCAACACCGTCACCACCAACATTGCTCTGCGGCGGCACGAATTTGCCATGCTGCGCTCGGTTGGCATGACCCCACGGAGCTTCAACAGGATGATCCGGTTTGAAAGTATCTTTTACGGGCTGAAATCGCTGATGTTTGGGTTGCCAATCAGTATCGGAATTTCCTTTTTCCTGCACAGGATGGAGGAAGATGTGTATGAGGTTGGCTTTGCCCTGCCATGGAAGAGCTATTTGGCAGCGATCGTTCTGATCTTTGTCATTGTGGGAGTCACCATGTTGTATTCCACTTCAAAGGTCAAGAAAGAGAATATTATCGATGCCCTGAAAGGGGATAATTTATGATGGGCTGGTTCTCCCACCTGGTGAGACAGGAAACAAGGAAAAGGAAACAAAGCAGGCAAAAGAAAGCCGAAAACAGGTAAAAAACCACGAACAGGGCTGCCCTGAGGAATATGGAATTGCAGGGCAGTCCTGTTTTATTTTATCCTGTGTTATTGTATAACAAAAAATTGATGATATACTATTCACAGAGAGAAACGGACGTCAGGATTTAAGGACATTTACTTTCAGGGACGTCAGGATTTAAGGACATTTACTTTCAGGTATGTGAATCAAAAGGCCTGGATGCAGGCGTGACATGCTGAACATTGCATTGGGAGAATAATAATGAAGCGATTGAAAAAGGGAAAAGGAATCAATTGGATGGTTGCCTTTGCTTATTTTCTGGCAGGTATAACTGTTCTTTTGGCTGAGCGTTTCATATTTGAATATAATCAATACGAAAAAATCAGCAATCAATATATCAGTGAAAATGCCAGGTTCCTTCAAATTGGGGACGGAGGAAACCGGACTCTCCGTGATTTGAAGATTCACCTGAAAAAAGATGAGGTGCTGTATCAGGAAGCAGGAGCCCATGCCAAAAAAGTATACATAAGCGAGGGACGTTTTACCATCCCTATCTTAAAGGGAAAGACATTTCAGCAAAAGGATATTTTATCAAAATACAATAAAGCGCTGGTGGGAAAGAATGTGGAAGTCCAAAAGGATTCAAGCGGGAAAACAATTTATTTGTCAGAAAACCGGAAATATGAAGTGATCGGTGTGATTGGTATAAAAAAGCCCAGCAAACTGGACTATATGAAATATCTGAACTATGGCACAGGAAAGGAAGAACCTCTCGAAGGTGTCTGGATCCTGGACGGAAAGGATACAACGAAGTCCTTTCAAAGGATGGAAGTCAAACTCAGGGAGAACAATGTGAAATACAGGGAGCTGGATCGGGAATCTGCCGGTATCGATCGTGTTTTCCGACTGAATGACAAGATGAAGATTGTGAATGGGATGATGATTCTCATGATATTATTCACGGTATTATCGCTGACCTATTACTGGATTTTACATAAAAGAAAGGAAATCGCTATTTTGAAGTTATGCGGCGTATCCATGCAAAGGACACTCCTTTTTGTCCTGCTGCAGTACTTTGTCTATGCGCTCATCGGCTTTTTACCTGGTGTGATACCGTCCTTTTTTTTTGCAGGCTTTGGAGATCCGGGCCTGAAAGCACAAAATACCACGCAGCTGCTTCTCCATCTGACATTGGGCGCGGCGGCAGTATTGATCTTTGTTTTAACGTATTCCGGAAAATGTGTGGATGATGCGCTCAGGCAGGAGGCATAGAATATGATTTTGCAGCAGGTACGGAGAAGTATTGGAAAGTCAGGGGTTTTTACCGTTTTGCTGCTGGTCCAGCTGTCGCTGGCTTTTTTGGTATGTAATACGGTCCTTCACACGTCATTGCAGGCTGCGGAAAGTCGAAAGCAGTTTGACAAAAATTATCATCAAAAGCAGTATTACCGGGTAACCGATGATCTAATGGATGAAGATATGGAATATAGATTCTGGGAAAGTGAGGACAGTCTGCTTCGGATTAAAAATTACGATAAGGAGTTAAGCAAGGACAGGCATTATAACTTTTATCAAGTGATATTTCAACAGCTTGGAATTGAGGATTTTCAGGGGCCGGAACAGTTTTATGAACTTTATGAGAAGGAACCTGACGTTCACCGGTCCGATTTTACGTTGGGCAGCAAAAAATACAATGTCGTGAAAAACGTCATGATAAGCAGAGGCGTAATGAAGGAATTCGGCTTTCATGTCTGTCAGGGAGAATTGCTGAAGGGCAAGGACTTTGTCCTGTCCGAAGGTCAAACCAGGATCCCGATTTTATTGGGCTACGGGTACAGGGATATTTACCAGGTCGGGGATGTCCTGCAGGGGGAGTATTACTCCAAACCATTGGAATTGGTTGTCGCAGGGATCCTGGATCAGGATACCGGTGTCATTCAGGACAGCAACAATGACAGCGGGGAGTATCTGGTCTATCTGGACCGGATGATGGTGACTCCCATGCTGGACTGCAGCTATGAACCTCCGGATGAGGAGGATCGGAGCTTTCAGCAGACTCTGTATCTTATGAAGACAAATGGAACGGTTTCTGTGCAGAACGAAAATAGTTTTTATTATTTTCTGAATAAAATGAACGATCTGCGGCAGAAGTATGATATTTTCGAGTTCAACGTCATTAATGAACCCATGCTGTCAATCGAGTTGCTGTCGATGAATCTGAAAGATGGATTCTGGATTTTATTATCCGTTGCCATTCTTGCGCTGCTGTTTTCCATCCTCAGTATGTCGGTGGTTTTATCCTGCAAGATTGTGGAGAACAGAAGGGATTATGGGATAGTCCGGCTGGTCGGATGCTCCAAACCGGCACTGTATTTCAGTATTCTTCTAGAAGCAGTTGTCCTGGCGGTTATCGGCAACGGGGTCGCCTTTTTGATGAACGCAGCGATTTTCAACGGAATGGTTTCATACCGCTGGGAATGGTTTTTGCTGAGCGTTGGGTTTGTACTGCCTGGATGCATAGGACCGATAAATGAGCTGTCCAAAGAAACCATTGATAGCGGAATCAGGGGGAAGAATTGAGTATGGTGCAAATAAAGCTGGAAGGGATCAGTAAAACCTATGGGAAAAATCAGGCTGCGGTTCACGCCCTGAAAAATGTAACTCTTCAGATTGAAAAAGGAGAATCCGTAGCGGTCATGGGAAGAAGCGGCTCGGGGAAATCGACCCTTCTCAATGTATTGGGGGGCCTCACCACGATCGATCATGGCCGATATTATTTCGACGGAGAGCAGCTCAAAACAACGGAAAAGGAGATGTGCAGATTCCGGAACCGGAAGATCGGATTCATCGTGCAAAACTATGCCCTGTTAAATGACAAAACAATATATGAGAATGTGGAGCTGCCCCTTCGGTTTACCAAACAAGGAAGAAAAAGGCGAATGGAAAAAGTCGGGTCCATTTTGGAGGAAGTGGGCCTGCTGGATAAAAAGGATCGCCTGACATCGGAGATATCCGGCGGGGAATGCCAAAGGACAGCCATTGCACGGGCGCTTGTCAACGATGCTTCCGTTATCCTTGCGGATGAACCGACCGGTGCTTTGGATGAAACGACGGAAAAGACCATCATGCAGTTGTTTGGCCGGCTGAACCGGGAAGGCAAAACAGTTGTGATCGTAACGCATGATCCGGACATTGCAAGTCTGCAGGATCGGATTATCCGCATCAGGGACGGCGAAGTGATTTAGCCACCTTGTTTTTTATACCGGGATTTTTTATTTTGATTTTTTGGAGGAGCATTCCCTGCAGTAGCCATATACGACGATATGATGGCCTACTACATGGAAATCCTCCTCTTCAATTTTTGGAACGAAGTTTCCCATGGGACAGTTGTCCATGGGCAGAATTTTGCGGCAGCCCAGACAGATGGCGTAATGTTTGTGCCGGGATCGGTTCAGCTCATACAATGCCATTTCATT
>ENA-UOOK01004582-UOOK01004582.1-fermentation-metagenome-genome-assembly--contig:-NODE-4582-length-14679-cov-3.024549_pt1 | contig 14679 bp, 9 predicted proteins | sample MGYA00245777_ERZ724023 | MGnify/ENA primary metagenome ERZ724023 (study PRJEB28704, sample SAMN03018312) | fermentation metagenome | biome: anthropogenic terrestrial biome; feature: soil; material...
ATCCCCGACCTTGACGAAAGGAGGGGAATCTGCTGACGGTGATGCATAAAACACACCTGCAATCGGCGAGGTAATCTCGGTCAGCCCGCTGAAGCTGAACTCTTTTTTATTTGGCTTTTCGTCCTGTTTTGCACCAAAATTAGCAATCTGCGTGTTAATAGCATCTTCTTTTTGCCGGGAAGCCGGCAGGCTCTGTTCACAGACGCTCTTTTTCATGCTTATTTTAAGCTCTCCCTCGCAGAATTCGAGCTCGGAAAGGCCGTTTTTGTTCATAATTTTAGCAAGTGATTCAATATTCTTTATATCCATTTACTCACCCTTTATTCTTTTTAATTGCTATTACAGCGTTATGTCCTCCGAAACCCAAAGAGGTTGATAGAACATAATCTAAGTCCGCCTTCCGCGCTTTATTGGGAACATAATCAAGATCGCAGTCCTCATCGGGCACTCTGTAACCCATCGTGGGAGGTATAAAGCCCTCCTTCAGAGCGAGCACACCTGCGATAATCTCTGCTGCTCCTGCTGCACCGAGCATATGCCCGGTCATCGATTTTGTTGAGCTTACCGGAATTCTGTAAGCATCCTTGCCGAATACGCTTTTAATGGCAAGCGTTTCGGCTTTATCATTCATACTCGTGCTTGTACCGTGCGCATTGATATATACTCTATCAATGCTTGTAATCCCCGCTTCCCTGACAGCGAGAGAAATCGCCTCCGAGGCGCCCTCCGCTTCGGGCTGAGGAGCTGTGATATGAAAAGCGTCACAGGTATTACCATAACCGCATACCTCCGCATATATCCTTGCGTTTCTTGCCTTTGCGTGCCTGTATTCCTCAAGAATTACGATACCAGCGCCCTCTCCCATCACAAAGCCGCTGCGTTCCTTGTCAAAGGGGATAGAGCTTCTCAACGGTTCGTCACTCTCACAAAGCGCAAGACAGTTTGCGAACCCGGCAACAGCAAGAGGACATATCGTCGCTTCCGCTCCTCCGGCGATTACAGCGTCGGCATAGCCGTGCTTTATAGCTCTGTATGCCTCTCCGATCGCATTTCCGGAGGTTGCACATGCCGAAACGACCGGAAGACTCGGTCCGCATGCACCATAACGAATAGCTATCGTTCCCGAAGCCATGTTGCTAATCATCATTGTTATAAAAAACGGTGAAACCCTTGAGGGGCCTCTTTCCAACAGCTTCTGTGTTTCTGCTGTAAAGGTCTGCATACCTCCTACGCCCGAACCGACATAAACTCCCAACCTTTTCAGGTCGATATTTTCCCTTATTCCACTGTCCCTCATCGCTTGAACAGCAGCACCCATCGCATACTGAACAAATTGGTCGGTATGCCTGATTTCTGCCTTGTCGTCGTAATACTCAGAGGCGTTGAAGCCCTTTACCTCCGCGGCAACCTTTACCTTGAAATCGGTTGTGTCGAATTTTGTTATATGGTCGATACCGACTTTGCCCGCTTTAAGGCTATCGCAATACTCCGATATACTGTTGCCGATAGGTGAAATAATACCCATTCCGGTTATGACAACTCTATTCATAAGCACTCCTTTGCTCCCCGTCAAATATATAAACCGCCATCGACCTTTATTACTTCGCCCGTGATATAGCCGGCCTGCTCGGAAGCCAAAAAAACCGCAAGCGCCGCGATATCCTCGGGCTTTCCCATTCTTTTCTGCGGTATAAGAGAAACCGCCGCGGTTCTCGCCTCCTCCGGCATTGATTCGGTCATACTTGTGGCAATAAAGCCGGGAGCTATCGCGTTACAGGTAATTCCACGGGAGGCATACTCCTTTGCCACGGTTTTTGTAAGACCTATAAGTCCCGCCTTCGATGCGGAATAATTCGCCTGACCGCTGTTTCCCATCATACCGGAAACTGAGCTGATATTTATGATTCTGCCGCTTTTCTGCTTTGCAAACTGCCTTGCGGTATGCTTTATCATATTGAAAGCACCCTTGAGGTTTACCGAAATAACCTCGTCAAAATCAGATTCGGTCATCTGCATAACAAGACTGTCCCTTGTAATTCCGGCATTATTTACAAGGATATCTATTTTCCCGAAGTCGTTATGTATCCTCATAACTGTACTCTCTGTCATCATGTAATCGGCGACGTTGCATTTGTATGAAAAAGCCCTTACGCCTGTTTCCCGCGCACGGGCGCATACTTTTTCCGCACTCTCTGCACAACCCGAGTACAGCACAGCTATATCAGCTCCCTGCTGTGCCATTCCGAGAGCGATTGCGCTTCCTATTCCTCGTGAGGCTCCTGTAACAACGGCAACCCTTTTTTCAAGCATCATAATCGTTTTCCTTAAAAGCAGAGGAGATTCTCTGAATATCCTCGTATTTCTCCGCATTATACAGTCCTGCCTGCGGAGCAATCTTTTTAATCAGCCCGGATAGAACTTTCCCCGCACCTACCTCTATAAATACCGTTACCCCGTCTTCGCACATATTCAGTATGGTCTGCTCCCATCTCACGGGGCTTTTTACCTGTCTTGCCATAAGGCTCGGTGCTGATTCCTTATCAAGTGGCAGAGCAGTAAGATTAGAATACAACGGGATTACCGGTTCTCTGAACTCTGTTTTTTCAAGTATTCCGAGAAGTCTGTCTGCTGCTTTTTCCATAAACGGTGAATGAAAAGCGCCGCTCACCGCAAGTCTTATCGCTTTACCGCCCGAATCCGCAACCCTCTTTATAAAAGCGTCCATTTCATCAGCTGATCCGGCAACCGTGACCTGACCATGGCAATTATAGTTGACAGGATATATCCGCTCAAATTCAGAGCATAGTTCCTCTACCTGTCCGTTTGAAATCCTTAACACAGCTGCCATTGCACCCGGGGTTTCAAGCGCCGCTTCGTGCATAAACAGCCCTCGCTTGACTACATAGGCAAAAGCATCCTCTCTCCCGAGCAGTCCGCAATATGCCGCCGCGGGTACCTCGCCGAGTGAAAATCCGGCGGCACAGTCGCACCGAACCCCTGCCTCATCGAGTGCTGCCGCACAAGCGAGATTCATTACAAACAGAGCGGGCTGAGTATTTTTAGTAACAGAAAGCTCCTCTTTATCCGCTTCAAAGCATAACCTCTTTGTTCCGGGAAGTATGCTCTCCGCCATCTCCGTCACCGCACGCGCGGCGGATGAATTTTCATATAGATCCCTGCCCATTCCGCTGTACTGCGCACCCTGCCCGGCAAAAACAAAAGCTATCTTATCCATTTATCCGAACCCTTAATAATCATTTCCGCTTCGGAAAACAGCTCATATATAATCTCCGCACAGGTCTGTTCCTTTTTGACGAGTCCAGCGCTCTGACCTGCCATAAAGCTTCCCGTTTTAAGATCTCCTTCACGGGCTGCACGGCGCAGGGAACCTGCACCGAGCTCTTCAAATTCCTCGTTTGTTATACCGGTGTCATATTCCCTTGAAGCGAGCGAGCGGGAGAATTCGTTTTTTAGCTGTCTTACTGGATGCCCGAGACGCCTTCCCGTCGTTATCGTATCGCTGTCCTTTGCCGCAATAACCTTATCCTTGTAATTTTGGTGTATCGTGCATTCTTTTGCCACAAGAAACCGCGTTCGGAGCTGAACGCCCTGCGCACCGAGCATCAACGCCGCTGCCACGCCTCTGCCGTCGGCAATACCGCCCGCTGCTATAACCGGAACATCCACTGCGGCGGAAACCTGCGGAACCAGCGCCATTGTGTTCAATTCTCCAATATGACCGCCGGCCTCCCCACCCTCTGCGACTACAGCGCAAGCACCGGCTCTTACTACTCTTATCGCTATCGCTGTGGAAGGGATGACGGGTATTACCTTTATGCCGGCTGACAGCCATGATTCCATATATATCAGAGGACTTCCTGCACCGGTAACAACGATGGGGATATTTTCTTCAACAACAACCCGTGCAGCCTCTTGTGCGTAAGGGCTCATGAGCATTATGTTTACGCCGAACGGCTTGTCGGTGAGCTTTTTTGTTTTTCTTATCTCCTCGCGAAGCTGTTCCCCGTTGGAGTTCATTGCCGCTACGATTCCAAGCCCGCCGGCATTCGACACCGCCGATGCCAAAGAAGCGTCAGCTACCCAAGCCATTCCGCCCTGAAAAACAGGATATTCGATTCCGAGAAGCTCACAGATTTTTGTTTTAATCAACTTGTTTACCTCTTGACCTCTTCTACTTTTTGGATTCAGCGTCTATTTTCGATTGAATATGCTTTTCCAAATCCCCGATTGTTTTAATGTCCGAGCTCATCTCTATTGAGATTTTAAACTCGTCCTCAAGCGTCATAACGATTTCGGCAACATCGAGAGAATCAAAGGACATATCCTCAAATGTGCTCTCCGCACTTAAATTTGCGGCATCCACATCGTACTGCTCCGATAAAATCTGAATAATTTTTTCTTTTATCATTTTATAACCCTCCGAAATATATTTATTTATTCCATTCAATAATGCAAGCACCAGTCGTCAGTCCGGCACCGAAAGTACATAACATAAGAATGTCGCCCTTTTTCAGCTTTCCCTCCCTGTTCATCTCGTCAAGAAGCATTGGGATTGAAGCCGAGGATGTATTTCCGTACCTGTCGAGATTAACAGGAAACTTTTCCCCGCTCTGCCGCAGTTTCTTCCGTGCCGAATCTATAATACGTATGTTTGCCTGATGAAATATATAGTAATCCGGGTCGCTTGCTGTCATGCTGTGTTTTTCGAGCATAGAGCTTATCTCCCTGATAATCGAGGAAACCGCAAAAATATATATCTCCTGACCATCCATTTTAAGAAATGCTTTTTGTTCCGGTTGCTCGAAAAAGGGAATATTACCCGACGCTTTTTGAACATATAAATGCTCGTATTCGCCGTTGACGGTAAGCGATATGTCCTTGAAACCGTTCCCGCTTTCCAGCACCACAGCACCTGCTCCGTCTCCAAAGAGAACGCAGGTCGAGCGGTCTGACCAGTCGACAAGCTTAGACATTGCCTCGGCGCATACAATCAACGCTTTTTTTGCTTTTTTGGACTTGAAATAAGAATCCGCTATATCGAGTGCGAACAGAAATCCCGAACAGCCCATGTTCATATCAAACTGACTGCTGCAGTTTATGCCTAACTTTTTACTTAAAAGACATGCGGTCGATGGTGATATATAATCGCCCTGCAATGTTGAAAAAATCAACAGGTCAATCTCGGACGCAGATACGCCGGCATCCGCAATCGCTTCGGCGGAGGCTTTTACGGCGATATCCAAAAGGCTCTCGTCAGTCATAATCCTGCGTTCCCTTATTCCTGTACGTGTGCGGATCCATTCGTCGTTTGTATCGAGAAAACCTGCAAGGTCGTCGTTTGTAACAAGTTTTTTCGGATGACAGCTACCGGTTCCGGTTATATTAAAGCTCATCTTTCCTCCATATGTCAGCGGTATTTTTCAAAATACTCATTCAGTCTTTCAAAGCAGCGTACCAGAACTGCAAGCTCTTCCTCGCTGAATTCGTTGCTGATATTTTTTATCATATGCTGATGAAAAAGTCTGTGTCCTGCGTTTATTCTGCGTCCCTCCCGGGTCATTTTTACATAAACAACCCTGCCGTCATCAGTATCGCGGGATTTCTCAAGGAGCTCTTTTTTGACCAACTTATTGACCCCGACCGTAACTGCGGTGGTGGTAATTCCGAGATCAAGCGCAATGTCGCTGATGGTCCTTCCCTCCGGACCGCTCTTTCCCACACTTTCTATCATGTGGTACTCACTTATCGAGAGCTTTGTTCCGTGTCTTGCCTGAAGCGACTTTTCCTCAATTTTTCTTATGGAATTGTACGTATCTATGAGCTGTTCATTCAGCTTGGAATAGAAATCTGATTTCATAAGCCGCCTCCAATTAATTAATTAGTTTAATTAAATATATCAGATTGTATGTGCTATGTCAAGCATTTTATTCTGTATAATAAAAATAATTTTATAAAACGCACCCCCGGTTTTATCGCAGGGGTGCGTCATAATCATTGCAGGACCGGAACCACAAGCAGATGTTCTCCCGGAGGGATCTCTGCCGGCAGAGTGACAGGGCTTCCGTCAAACAAAGGTTCCGCCTCGTCCTTAAGCGCTATAACCGTCAGCTTGTAACCGTTATATGAGATTTCCGCTTTGTATTCAGTTATCGGCTTTACGTCTATTTTATTAAAACCCTCTGTCAGAGAAATTCCCATCACATATTCGAGCATCGCTTTATAATACCAGGCAGCAGCACCGGTGTACCAGCTCCAGCCTCCCCTGCCCTCGTGATTCAGCGTTGAATACACATCTGCGCTGATCACATATGGTTCGGTTTTGTATTTCTTTGCGGCTTCAAAATCGGTACATCTCGCCGCCGGATTAATCGCATTCATTATCTCAAGGCCTATCTCTCGCTTTCCTGCTAAAATATAACCTATCGCCGCCCATACCGCAGCGTGAGTGTACTGTCCGCCGTTCTCCCTGATTCCGGCGACATAGCCTTTTATATAACCAACATTCAGCTCACTGTCCGCAAAAGGTAGTGAAAACAGCTTGAAGATTTTGTTCTTTTTGTCGAATAGGATATTATATGCATGATCCAGAGCCACCGAAACCCTGTCATCGCCGCCTTTGACCATAGCCGCGAAGCACTGCGGCAGGATATCGATTTCACATTCCTTATTTCCCTTGACCCCGATAACGCTACCGTCGTCATGAAAAGCTCTTGCATACCACTCCCCTATATATGCGTTTTTCTCGATGTTTTCAAGAAGCTCATCTTCAACGGCACTATAATGGGAAGCTATCTCAAAATCACCTTTATGCTTCATAATCGGCATAAAAGCCCTGATGGTAAGGATATAGAAAAACGAGGTGAACAGACTCTCGCCTCTGCCGAGAACCCCGACCTGGGAAAAAGCATCGTTCCAGTCGCAGGAGCCTAAAAGTGAAAGCCCGTGCACTCCGAACCGCTCTCCGTTAGATAAAGCCCGCAGACAATGTTTGTAAACGCTCTCCTTAATCCCGCTCGGCAGAGGCAGCTCATACCGCTCCGCATCCGTGCCGAGCACCGGAGAGGTGATATACTCTGCCTCAAGCTCCAAAACCGAGTAGTCGTCGGTCTTACTTATATAATCGGCAGTAACATACGGAAGCCATAAAAAATCATCGGAGCATTTGGAACGAACCCCCCTGTTCTGACCGTTCAAAAAAATCGGGTGCCACCAGTGTTGAACATCTCCCTCGGTATACTGATGAGCACAGGCTCTTACTATGTGTTCTCTGACGAGCCCGGGCTGCGAATAAACTAAGCATAGGCAATCCTGAAGCTGGTCGCGAAAACCGTAAGCACCCCCCGACTGATAAAAGGACGCGCGTGCGAAAAAGCGGCAAACCGAAGCCTGATACGGCAGAAACTCATTGAAAAGCAGCGACACGGAGCGACTTCTGCTAAAAAGGCGGATGTTCGGTATCATTGAGTATGCAAAGCCCTTTGCCCGTTCAAGTTCCGTGCTGAAAAGTTCGCCGTTTATTTTGTCAATCATCTCGCAAACGCTTTCCTCACTAACGCCTGCTCCGATAAAAAATATCCCCTCGGTTCCGGTAAACGATACCGCTGCAATATCATCAATACCGCTGTTTACTCCGAGCATCAGCGTAGAATAATCGGTATCGGTTCTCCCGTTTCCGACAACCCCGATAAAACCTATTTCATCTGAAAAATCCGCGCTGGTCTCGTTTTTAAAAAGCAGGCAGGTCGCACCGGGTGTCACATGTTTTTTTACCTGAAGACAAAAGGCCCCTGTAAATGATGCGCCCATGACGGGACGGGTTACCAAAGCCGCGCGCGACTTTTCACTTCCCTCATATTTTACCTTATAGAATTTCAGCGGCATATTTTCACAGATAAAAACAGTTAGTGTGTATCCGCTTTTATACACACTCCCTTTATATACCGCAACACCGTTCATATAGACGACCTCGGCTGAAGCGGCACATAGGTCGTAATTATTGCCGCCTACCTGTAAAATCATACGTTCTCCGTCGGAAAGGCTGTAAGGATCTCCCTCAAACGGTGTAATACGCTTTTCTCTCGAATTATCAGCAAAAGTATAGCATAAAGAGCTATCGGAGATTACGCTCCCGAAACACCTGCCTGCAATGACATAGGAATAGGGCATTTTCAGCGGAAAGCTCTTGTCAACGGTAAAGCCGCCGCCGTGAAAGTAACCCCCGTAAACGCAAAAAGCGTCCTCCGGTATAACCGCTTTATAATCCCCGATTGCGGTTCTTATCTGTTCTGCAAACTGCACCGGAGTTTTTACCGAACGGGTTCCTATGTCGTTTAGAACATCCACATACAGAGCAGAGCAAAGCTTAAGAAACCTTATAAAATCCTTGTCTGAGTTGTCCACGTTGCGTATGAATATTCCGCCGTTTTTGTTTAAAAAAGCATTTATACCGAGCTGCTCGCAAATATTGCGGATGCTCCTTTCGGCAGGGCGGTTGTACTTATCCTCATCGGCTATCAGAAAAACCATTTCAAAGCGTATATATGATTCTGTCAGCACCAAAAAAGCGGATAAAAATCTCAAAACAACCCTTTCGTTTTTATCGGATAGAAACACTGTTACCAGAGGATAATCACCCGAAATCCCCTGCTTCCATAAAGTATTTATGGTCCCGCAGGCAAAGCTCTCCATATTTTTTACACTTACAGGGAATAAAATCGCCTGAAGAACACGTTCGGTTTCAGGCAGCGTAATTACCGCCGTATCAGGCTCCTTCTGCTGCTTTCTGGCCTTGATTATATTCCCTCTTGCTTCCCGGCGGCTCTGGGCAAGGCTTACCAACAGCGTCGCTCTTCCGCCCGGAACTGCTTCCGTCTTTATTATGCAGACAGGATTTACACAGGGACCTGTCTCGTTCTGGAAACGTACTGTGGCAATTCCGGTTAGGGATTCCATACCGCCTGCATTAAAGCCGTCTTTACGAGTTGTAAACTCAAAGTTTACTGACGTGTCCTGCAACGCTGCCGCGAGGTACAATTCCCTTTCTTCCTCTGCACGCGGGCGGCGGGAAAAGTATATTATTTTTTCCTTAGGATCATAATCTGCTTCGATGAACAGCTTTGAAAAAGAGGGATGAGCGGAATAGCTTTTCATATCCGCCATAAGCGGTTCAAAGCAGAATAAAAGACCGTAAAATCTTTTGCTTTCCGCTTTTGTTTCTATGATGAAAGTATCTGCTTTGGGATGTATCGAATATTTTACCCTGCCAGTAAACGCTTTTGACGAGGAGATATGCGAGGCATAAAAGCCACCCTTTTCAAAAGAATAAACCCCCTCTCTGTACAACGGCGCACAGCCGAAGATTTCTTCCATGTCGAAAAACTGGGCTGTAAACGAATGTTTAAGCGAGTATCTGTCAAAAGCGGTATCGCATAACGGAAACTCTCCCTTTCTGAACTGCACATGGCCGCTGCCGGAGCATATAATGCTCAGACTGTTGCGGGTAATGCAGGTTACGGCAGGCATTTGGAGCGCATTTTCGTTTTCCGTAACCGTGCGGTGACGTTTCGGAATAGGCAGCTTGATGTCTGCGTTTATCGCATTGCGTTCGTCCTCAAACATATGCGCGTCCGTAGGTATTTTTTCCTGTAACAGCTCATATGCAGCACCCATTTTCTTATCACTCATAAATCTTTTTACAAAAATATTATTTTCACAGGCATTTGCACATGCGATAATACTCATCCCGATATGGTGCGCCATATAGGAACGCACGCATACGCCGCTCTCACCTGCTGCGCCGGCTTTTCCTGCACCCTTTGCGCGTGCCGGCGTCATGTCGAGCGCCTCATATAGACCGTGCTTCCCATACATGCCCGCTTCTTCAAAACGCTTAAGGTTGCTAATCGCACTATTATTGCATATACAGAGCGACAGGAAGGTGGAATAGGGCGATAATACCGCTTCATCACCGTTGTAGCGTTTAAGAGCGATTTTTTGAACTCCGTGCGCTTTATACTGATAATTCATGTCGGAGTCGAAAGAGTAAAACGCACTCTCCGAAATACCCCACATCCTGTTGTAACGCGTACGCTTTTGCTCGGACACAGCAAAGCTGAGGCTTTCAAAGACAAAGGAATTTCTGTAAATCGGGAGAAACAGATGCGGCATAAGATATTCAAACGCCGTACCCGACCAGCTTATCATGCCTATATAGCCTCCGTCTGTAGTCAGAGTCCTCCCAAGTGACTTCCAATGCTTTTTGGGAACGATTCCGCTTGCGAGAGCGTAATATCCCGTAAGCCTCGCTTCGCTCATAAAAAGGTCATAATAAATATTGTCCGGTTTTCCGCTCTGTGCGTCTATGCCGAGCGTGAACAGATTGCGTCTGGGATTATATAGAGCGGAGAAATCGCACTCCTCTATTAACTTATCACAAACACCTATCAGTCGTGACGCTCTCTCGTTTTCTTTCAACTCCATCAACCCCTGCCTCAGAGCGATAAGAATCGTTATAAAATTTCCGCTGTCAACGGTGGAAATATATCCGTTTCCGAGAACCGATAGTGTTTTAATGTCGTACCAGTTGTATAGATGACCATTATACTTTTCCAGCGACTCCACCGTAGCGAAGCTGTTTTCAAGCCTTGCAAGCATCTCGTCGGTACCGATAAAACCGAGGTCCTTAGCCGCAAGCACCGAAATAAGATAAAAACCTATATTTGTAGGTGACGAACGGTAGGCGACAAGCTCGGCAGGCGAGAGCTGAATATTATCCGGCGGCAAATAGTTGCTCTTTTTATTGACATTATCAACAAAATAACCCCACATCTCCCTTGCGTGTGACAAAAGGAATTTCTTATCCTCCGGGGAAAAGGTGGTCGTATATATATCGTGTCCGCTGCTCCCGAGCGGCTTTGATGAAAAATATGCGAATACAGGAAAGATGAAATATGCCAGCCCCAACAGCTTTGCAGGATATACGGGGGATAGGAAAAACATAAGTGCGCCGGTTACAGCGGAGACGATACATTTCCTTATATAATAAAAAACGCTGTCGCGGTCCATGCTGTCACTCTCGACTGCAGTTACCCATTCCAGGAGCTTCTCACCGCTGAACTTCATCCTCCATATAGCTCTTACGGCGGCATCCGCTGTGATTACCGCCATATGACACGAAACGCATATCTCGTAAAAAGTGCGTGCAACAGTCTGATATATCGCAGTAGATGCCTGTGAGAAGAATCTGCGCAACGCAAAGGGTTTTCCCGAAAACAATATTGTCATAACAGATAAAAAGCACGGAACGATCAGATATGAGAACGAAAAGACTATCAAAAGAAATCCTGTTTGCGTATCTGCTGTCAAAAAACCGCCCAGAACTGCGCATATCACAGCAAAAACCGGTGTTAAATGCCTCAATACATTTTCCAGTATTTTAAATTTTGACAACCCGTCGACAGTATCCCCTTTCAAGAATCGCAGATTTTGGAAATCACCTCTTATCCATCGGTGGAGCCTGGTGCAGTAGGATATGGTATTTTTCGGAGTGGAATCGGTAAGAGTAATATCCGACACAAAGCAAGCGCGCAGGATACTACCCTCCAAAATATCATGACTTAAAATCCAGCCGTCGGGCAATTTCGTCGAAACAAGACTGTCAAATAAATCTACTGAAAACAATCCCTTCCCGCAGAAAACTCCCGTATCAAAAATACTTTGATACCGATCAAACGCAGCGCTTTCGTATATGTCGGTTCCTCCGACTCCCGATATTAAACGCGAAAAATGCGTTTTGTATGCTCCGCTCAGCTCCGTTCTCATAAGCGGCTGAAAAATCGCATAGCCTTCCGTCACCCTGCCTCCGAAGACTTGCGGTTTATTCAGAGGATGCAGAGCAACACCGAGAAGTTCATTTATGCTTCCGAGGGAAAGGTTCGTATCGGCATCAAGCGTAAGAATATATTTGATCGTACTTATAAAGTCCCCTCCGTAGTAGCCGCCGCCTCTTTGACTGCCGGTTTTTATATAGCTGACCAAATCGACTACAGCACCGCGCTTACGCTCTCTGCCTCCGAACAAGCCGTCCTTTTTGTTTTCGCTGCGTTCCCTTATAAAAAGACAAAACTTCCCGCCGTGTTCATTATTCAGAAGGTCAATACGCTCTTTCGCATACATTATTGTTTTTTCATCACCCGGTCTGCGCTTTTCCTTAGCGTCGGGCAGGTCACCGAGTATTCCAAAAAATATATTTTTATCCCTGTTTAAAAGGTAAAACCGTTCAAGATTGTCAAACAGATGACTGTCCTTTTCGGGACCGAATAAAAGCGTTGTAATAACGACCAGCGTTTTTGCATCTTCGGGAACTGAGTTTAGCTTGATGCGGGCAATGGGTTTTCCTTTTATGAATTTAGACATAGCAAAATCAGCAACAGCAAGCCCCGCTTCACAAATTGGCAGTAATAAAAGAACGGTCCAGTAGTGTATGGAAATAAACGAAAAAAAAGCAGTGGCGAAGAAAACAGTGACTGCAATAGCAAAATAGATCCACCCGTTTCTTTTCTGCCTTTGAAAAAGCAACGATCCGATGGTTCTTTTCTCTCTTTCGGCACGTGTTGCAAGCTGTTTTGCTCCATCCGACTCATATATTTTTCTTGAACGGCAATATGCGGCAAGTGCGCTCCTGTAAGCATTTTTAGTCTGCTCGGTGTAATTAGAATACTCTCGCTCGTTATCAATGAAAACCTGCTCCGGTGTCCATGCGCAGCCGAACAGCTCCTCGCTGTCAATCTCTCCGATATAACGCAAAAGATTAACCGAATTAGGCAGTACCGATAATCCTTCTCCGCTTTCGCAGGCCTTTCCTATTCGAATAAGGCAGGCGCAGGCGATAAGCGAAGGTATTGCGTAAAGCTGATCGCAGGAAAATGTATGCATGCTCAGTGACTGCGAAAGATACGAGCAGAGTTCTGTCTCATCAAACTTGTAATTTTTCTCCTCACAGAAGGCACTGATAAACTCAAAGCACCCGCTGTCCTCCACGGCGGTGATAAAACTCTTTGCTTTTAATACGGAACGGTAGTGTCTGTCAATAAGATAAAAATTATCATATATCCAAAGGTATTCCCTGTGCTCGCCTGAAAACGAGATTTTTGTCTGCTTATAAGCGTTCTTTACCTGCTTTATAATCCCTTTTTTCATGTATTGTCTATCCCTTTTTTGATGATTTGTTTGATATTATATAGAAAGCTAAGGTAACTTCGGTTTTACCGTCTCTATTCGCCTTTGCTTCCTATAAGCTATATTTTGGAGCAAAAAAGGAAAATTTATACTTATATGAATTAAAGCAAAAAAAGAGCACGCATATAGCGCGCCCCGGTTTTTGTCAGATTATTTCTCGTTTAGATCATATGTTCCCAGAAAATGCCTTTTTACCTTGATGTAATCAGAAGCGTTTATCTGTCCGTCGCCGTTGACATCGGCATACCGCTTTTTCACCAATGGTATTTCGTATGTGCCTAAGAAGTTCCTTTTGATGATATAATAATCCGCTGCGGTGACACTCCCGTCAAGATTTGCATCGCCAAGAAAAATCTTTTTAATCTCCTCACCGATTGCACTCGAATACAGGGAATAACCTAACTCCGTACAGTGCACCCCGTCGGTTACAATCAAGATCCGGTTGGAAAAGCCATCACAGAGAGCCCTGACATCGGCGAGATAAACACTCTGCTCCTTCGCAACATCCCTGACCGCCTGGTAATAGGTGTCAACAAACGCCGCTGCGCCGCCGTAAGGCTCGAATGCTTTTCTGTCGTGGCGGGTATAATACTTGTTCTCCTCAATATAATTCGAGGTAAACAGAACTACCTTTATTCCCTTGTCTTTAAGGGTAGTGCAAAAATACCTTAAATTGTTCCTGAAGCTTTCTATATCCACATACTTTGCCATATCCCGCGCCGAATCGTTCATCCCGAAACCTATTAAAACAACATCGGGGTTATTAGATAACACATCCCTGTTAAACCTTGCTCTTGCATCGTTTGTGTTGTTACCTCCGACTCCGGCGTTGATAATATTTAGCCCATACTCATTTCTTAATGTATTTACAAACACCCCTGCCGCCGTAAGACTGTCGCCAAAAGCAACAATAATCGGACCGTCCCCCGCAGCCGAAGCAGAATTTAAGAAAAAAGGCACGCTCGCAAAGCAGAAAAGAGCAGCTAATAGTGCCATAATTATCTTTTTCATATGTGTCGCCTTCCTTTATATGCATTTTATCATTCTTTTTAAGTTTTTTCAAGCAAAAGGGTTGAAATAAACAAGCCGTTTTGATATATTTAGGTGAATACAAAATTACTCACACAGGAAGGAATATAAAAAAATGCTGCAGCCAATTAAAGGATCATGGTTCGAGTTCCAGCACCACAATAAGCCCGAGGGAAAATATTGGAATCCCATCTGCCGCCACTTCTCCGAATCGCAGTGGAGGGAAAAAATCCGCGAAATGGCATCGATAGAAATGGAATATATCGTTCTCCTCTGCTCGTCATTGGTATATGAGGACTACGCTGAGAGTTATTTTGATTCGGGAATTTATCCTTTTGCAAAAGATTTTGCCTGTCCAAACCCAATTGAGGTTATTCTCGACGAGGCTGAAAA
>ENA-UOOK01004583-UOOK01004583.1-fermentation-metagenome-genome-assembly--contig:-NODE-4583-length-14677-cov-4.781972_pt1 | contig 14677 bp, 13 predicted proteins | sample MGYA00245777_ERZ724023 | MGnify/ENA primary metagenome ERZ724023 (study PRJEB28704, sample SAMN03018312) | fermentation metagenome | biome: anthropogenic terrestrial biome; feature: soil; material...
ACCTGAGGTTTCCCCACATTGGCCTCCACCTTAAACTCCCGCAGCAGACGGTCCACGATGATCTCCAGATGCAGTTCACCCATACCGGCGATGATGGTCTGTCCAGTCTCCGTATCGGTGTAGAACCGGAAGGTGGGGTCCTCCTCCGCCAGCTTTTGCAGGGCGATGCTCATCTTTTCCTGACCGGCTTTGGTCTTGGGTTCAATGGCTACCCGAATCACCGGATCGGGGAACTCCATGGATTCCAGAATAACGGGATGCTTGGCATCGCACAGGGTATCACCGGTGGTGGTATTCTTGAGGCCCACGGCAGCGGCGATATCGCCGGCGTAGCAGATCTCCAGATCCTGACGGTGATTGGCGTGCATCTGAACAATGCGGCCCATGCGCTCGTTATTGTCCTTGTTGGCATTGTACACTGCAGCGCCGGCGTTGACCGAGCCGGAATATACCCTGAAGAAGCACAGTTTGCCCACAAAGGGATCGGTGGCGATTTTAAACGCCAAAGCGGCAAAGGGAGCATCATCGCTGGAAGGACGAGTCTCTTCCTCATCGGTCTTGGGGTTTATGCCTGTAATGTCCGCCACATCGGTGGGGGCGGGCATATAGTCGATAACTGCATCAAGCAATTTCTGCACGCCTTTGTTGCGATAGGATGTTCCGCAAACCACAGGAACCATTCTATTGTCGAGGGTTGCCTTGCGAATACAGGATTTAATCTCATCGATTGTAAGAGCCTCGCCTGAGAAGTATTTCTCAAGCAGTGCATCGTCCTGTTCGGCAACTGCTTCCACCAAAACTTCATGATATTCCTGTGCCTTATCGAGCAAATCGGCGGGAATATCCTCGCAGCGGATATCCTTTCCGATGTCGTCGTAGTAAATATAAGCCTTCATCTCCACAAGGTCGATGATGCCTTTAAAGGTATCTTCTGCACCGATGGGGAGCTGAATCGGTACGGCGTTGCATTTCAGACGTTCTTTCATCATGTCAACGACGCGGTAGAAATCCGCGCCCATGATGTCCATCTTATTTACATACGCCATACGGGGAACTCTATACTGATCAGCCTGACGCCATACGGTTTCAGACTGAGGTTCAACACCGCCTTTGGCACAGAAAACGGTGACAGAACCGTCAAGCACACGGAGCGAACGCTCCACCTCAACGGTAAAGTCAACGTGGCCGGGGGTGTCGATAATATTGATACGGTGGTTCTTCCAGAAACAGGTGGTGGCCGCCGAGGTAATGGTAATACCACGTTCCTGCTCCTGCGCCATCCAGTCCATGGTAGCCGTTCCTTTGTCGACTTCTCCCATTTTATGGACTTTGCCGGAATAAAAGAGTATCCTCTCGGTCGTGGTGGTCTTACCAGCATCAATATGAGCCATAATACCTATATTTCTAATGGCAGTCAATTCAGGCATACTAACCCTCCTTGGGCAGTAGAAATGCTACCAACGATAATGGGCGAAGGCTTTATTGGCCTCAGCCATTTTATGCGTGTCTTCTCTTTTCTTAACTGAACCGCCGGTGCCATTGCTGGCATCCAGGATTTCACCCGCCAAACGCTCAGCCATAGTTTTTTCGCCGCGTTTGCGTGCATAGCCTATCAGCCATCTGATAGCTAGAGTCTGTCTCCGGTCAGCTCTCACTTCTACCGGGACCTGGTAGTTGGCACCGCCTACCCGTCTGGCTCTTACTTCCAGGATGGGGGTGATGTTTTTCATGGCTTCTTCAAAGACTTGCATAGCATCTTTATTGGCTCTTTTTTCTACCAATTCAAACGCCCCGTAACATATTCTTTCTGCTGTACTTTTCTTGCCATCCCACATAACCTGATTAACCAGCTTGGTAAATACCTTGCTGTTATAGATGGGGTCCGGCAATACGTCTCTTTTGGGAACGGGCCCTTTTCTAGGCATATTGTGCCTCCTTCCTATTTCTTTTTAGGTCTCTTGCTGCCATACTTGGATCTGGCCTGGTTACGGTTTTGTACACCAGCAGCATCCAGAGTACCTCTGATAATATGATATCTGACACCTGGCAGGTCTTTGACTCTGCCTCCTCTTATAAGAACCACGGAGTGTTCCTGAAGATTATGGCCAATGCCAGGGATGTATGCGGTTACTTCTATTCCATTGGTCAGTCTGACCCTGGCGATTTTACGTAATGCCGAGTTAGGCTTTTTGGGGGTCGTAGTATAAACACGCGTACATACTCCTCGCTTTTGAGGACAGCTTTTCAAGGCTGGTGCTGTTGATTTCTTTTTCTCCTCTTGACGTCCTTTTCTGACTAACTGGTTGATAGTTGGCACACCTGCACCTCCTTCCCGGGGTAATAAGCTTTGTTTTTATAATTACTGGCAGAGAAATTGCCTTTTCTCTCAATTTATGGTTGGTTCAGAAGGGCTACGGCCGCAGAACCTACTTCAATTCCACATGCTTTACCCAGAATCTCCATTTTCTCTATGACTTCGACTTCTACCTGGTGATTGGCGCACAATTCTTTAATGGGCTCTATCACATGCGGTTCAGCATCGCCCGCTATAAAAACGCGTCTGACGTCACCCCGGGCGATGGCCTTTTTTACCTGCTTAGTTCCTATGACCTTGTTGCCGTTCTTTATTTCCTCCAGTGGCAACAAATATTTAGCCTCCTTTCTGAAATAAAACTGCACAAGGCATTATTAGAGCTTATTCGTAGCGCACCTTAGTATTTTAGCATCTGGCGCGTTTTCAGTCAAATTCTTTTTGCAAGCTCATTCATCCTCCTGCGCTTTGACCACTTCGACATTTCTATATACCGAATATCCGGTCCCGGCAGGAATCAGTTTGCCTATTATTACATTTTCTTTCAGGCCGATAAGGTTGTCGACTTTTCCTTTTATAGCTGCTTCGGTTAAAACCTTGGTGGTTTCCTGGAATGATGCAGCCGAGAGGAAAGAATCCGTATTCAGGGATGCTTTGGTTATACCCAGCAGCATGGGTGAACATACGGCCGGCATTCCGCCCTGGCCCACCATATGGATATTGGACTCCTCGAAAACGGAAATGTCTACAAAGGAACCAGGCAGCATGGAGGTATCGCCTGAATCTTCAATTTTTACCTTTTTCAGCATCTGTCTTATCATTATTTCAATGTGCTTATCACTAATATCAACACCCTGGGAGCGGTACACTTTTTGTACCTCCTGCAACAAATATCTCTGTACCTGCTGAAGGCCCTTGGTCTTTAAAATGTCGTGGGGATTGAGCGGTCCTTCGGTTAAGGCATCTCCTACTTCAACTTCATCCCCCTCCTGTACTTTAAGCCGTGAACCATAGTGGACCAGATAGGAATCCATGAGGCTGCCGTCTTCGTCCATAACCTGCACTTCACGGCGTCCCTTGCTTTCGCCAAACTGTACTTTTCCTGCTACTTCGCTAACTACGGCCTGGCCTTTTGGTTTACGGACTTCAAATAACTCTTCGACCCTGGGCAAACCGCGGGTAATGTCGTCACCGGCAACTCCTCCGGTGTGGAAAGTACGCATGGTTAGCTGGGTACCTGGTTCACCGATGGACTGGGCGGCAAGTATACCTACGGCTTCGCCTATTTCCACATCATAACCGGTGGCCAGATTGCGTCCGTAACATTTTTTGCATACCCCGTGCTTAGTCTTGCAGGTAAGAACTGATCTGATTTTAACTCGTTCTATGCCCAGTTTTTCTATTTGGTATCCGACTTCATCACTGATCATCTGGTTTTCTTCGACCAGTACTTCTCCCGTATTGGGGTCTACTATGGTATCGATAGACACCCGGCCGATTATACGTTGATTTAATGGTTCGATCAATTGTGAACCATCCATTATTTTCTCTACCCAGATGCCCTCGACCGCTTCGCAATCGTCTTCACGCACGATAACGTCCTGAGATACGTCGACCAGTCTGCGGGTCAGATAACCGGAGTCAGCCGTACGCAATGCGGTATCAGCCAAGCCTTTGCGGGCTCCGTGGGTGGAGATGAAGTATTCCAAAACGGTTAATCCTTCACGGAAATTGGCTTTAATGGGCAGGTCTATGATCTTACCGGAAGGATCTGCCATCAATCCGCGCATACCGGCCAGCTGACGTATTTGCTGGAAGTTACCGCGGGCTCCGGAGGTAGCCATCATGTACACCGGGTTGTCGGTTTTTAGTTCTTTTTTCAGAGCGTCGGTTACATCATCAGTAGCCTGGTTCCATATTTCTACTACCTGTGCGTGCCGTTCATCTTCGGTTATTAAGCCCATCTGGTAATCCTGCTGAATAGCTCCGACTTCTTTATCGGCTGCTTCCAGAATGGTCTTTTTGGCTACCGGCGGTTCGAAATCGCTGACCCCGACTGTGATTCCGGCCTTGGTTGAGAATTTGTAACCTAACCGTTTGATGCCGTCGAGCATCTCGGCCGCACCGGCATTTCCTTCCCGCCGGTAACATTCGTAAACAATGTCTCCCAATTTCTTCTTATCTATAACATCATTGCAATATCCCAGGCTGTCCGGCATTACCTCATTGAGAATAACTCTTCCCACAGATGTTCCCAAGAGCTGGCGCTCATATTTCTGGGTGGTATCGGAGGAGGCCCAGTCGATTTTTTGGGGCACATCCATTCTAACCATAATTTTTTCATGCAGGGTGATTTGTCCCACTTCATAAGCCATACAGGCTTCGTTGGGGGTTGAGAATTTTCTGGGATTCTCAATTGCTTTATCGGCTTCGTCCATATAGGAAAGATAATAAATTCCTATGACCATATCCTGGGTAGGTGTAACTACCGGTTTTCCATCTTTGGGGTTCAGGATATTGCAGCTTGAAAGCATCAAGAGCCTGGCTTCGGTCTGGGCTTCAGCGGACAGAGGTACATGGACTGCCATCTGGTCGCCGTCGAAGTCTGCATTGTAAGCTGTGCAGACCAAAGGATAAAGTTGTAAAGCACGTCCTTCTACCAATACCGGCTCGAATGCCTGGATACCAAGTCGATGCAAGGTCGGGGCGCGGTTAAGGAGTACGGGATGCTCTTTGATAACATCATCCAGGATATCCCATACCTCGTTGCGTCCTCTTTCTACCATTTTCTTGGCGCTTTTAATATTGGAGGCGATCCCCTTGTCTACCAGTTTTTTCATTACAAAGGGTTTGAACAGTTCCAGGGCCATTTCTTTGGGTAATCCACACTGATGCATTTTCAGTTTGGGACCGACCACGATAACGGAACGTCCGGAATAATCGACCCGTTTACCCAGAAGGTTCTGACGGAAACGACCCTGCTTGCCTTTCAGCATGTCACTTAAAGATTTTAAGGGCCGGTTCCCGGGGCCTGTAACAGGTCTGCCCCGCCTTCCATTATCAATCAGGGCATCGACCGCTTCCTGCAGCATTCTTTTTTCATTGCGCACAATAATATCCGGAGCACCCAAATCCAACAGCCTTTTTAGGCGGTTGTTGCGGTTGATGACCCGGCGGTATAAATCATTTAAATCGGAAGTGGCGAATCTGCCGCCGTCCAGCTGTACCATAGGTCTGAGCTCGGGAGGTATGACCGGTAATACATCAAGTATCATCCATTCCGGATCATTGCTGGAAAGACGGAAAGACTCCACTACTTCCAGTCTTTTAATGGCTCTCCCTTTTCTTTGCCCGGTAGTATTTGCTATTTCTTCTTTCAGCTCTTCGGACAGTTCCTCCAGCCTAACTTCGCTCAGGAGTACTTTTACCGCTTCGGCTCCGATCCCGGCGGAAAAGTTATCGCCGTATTTGTCACGGTTGTCACGATATTCGCGCTCATTGAGCAGTTGCTTTTTTAAGAGGGGAGTATCGCCGGGGTCTATTACTATATAGTTGACAAAATAGATTACTTTTTCTAGTACTTTGGGTGACATGTCGAGCAGCAGTCCCATCCGGCTGGGGATTCCTTTTAAATACCATATGTGGCACACCGGGGCCGCCAGTTCGATATGTCCCATCCGCTCTCTTCTCACTTTAGAGGTAGTTACTTCTACTCCGCAGCGATCGCATACGATGCCTTTATGGCGTACGCGTTTGTATTTTCCGCAATGACATTCCCAATCTTTGACCGGTCCAAATATTTTTTCACAGAATAAGCCTTCTTTTTCCGGTCTCAGGGTACGGTAATTGATGGTCTCAGGTTTTTTTACTTCTCCACTGCTCCATGAGCGTATTTGTTCAGGAGAAGCCAGGGATATTTTGATTCGTTCGAAGTTATTTACATCTAACAAATTATACTCTCCCTTCCAGAAGATTGCCCGTCACTATATGCAGGTCTTAAGAATTGCCGTTTTATATAAACTATTGGCTGATTAACATTGGTGTTATTCTTCATCATCCAGATCTTCTGCCATCGCATCGATGCTTATAGGTTCGGCATCATTTATGTCGTCTGCAGCATCCATATCTTCCATGTCATCAGCTTCTTCTGTTTCTTCTACTTCTTTTACCCCGGCACTGCCCAGCGGGGCCTCCGGTATATCCAAACCGAGTTCACGTGCCTTTTCTTTTTCATTGACTTCATAGTCTACATCTTTTATGACAATTTCCTCATCTTCATCGGAAAGAACTCTCACATCAAGTGCAAGGCTCTGCAATTCTTTGATAAGCACCTTGAAGCCTTCCGGCACACCTGGTTCCGGTATATTGTCACCTTTAACAATGGCCTCATAAGTCTTGAGACGCCCTACCACATCGTCGGATTTGACGGTAAGGATTTCCTGCAGGGTATATGAAGCTCCATAAGCTTCCAAGGCCCATACTTCCATCTCACCAAACCTCTGTCCGCCGAACTGGGCTTTACCTCCCAAAGGCTGCTGGGTAACTAGTGAGTAAGGTCCGATGGACCGGGCATGTATCTTGTCATCAACCAAATGAGCCAGTTTGAGGAAGTAAATGTAACCTACGGTGACTTCATGCTCAAAGGGCTCCCCGGTTCTGCCGTCGTAAAGAGTAGTCTTGCCGCTTTCGGGCAGTCCGGCCTCTCTTAATTTTTCAAAAATATCCTCTTCATTGGCACCGTCGAAAATAGGAGTAGCTATATTGATACCCAAGGTTTTAGCCGCCATTCCCATATGACATTCGAGAATCTGGCCAATGTTCATACGAGATGGTACACCCAGCGGGTTGAGTACGATTTCCACCGGGGTGCCATCGGCCAGGAAAGGCATATCTTCCTCCGGCAGTATACGGGATATAACACCCTTGTTGCCGTGGCGTCCGGCCATTTTGTCGCCTTCGGATATTTTACGTTTTTGGGCAATATAGACCCTGACCAGCTGATTTACTCCAGGCGGGAGTTCATCGCCTTTATCACGGGAAAAGCGCTTGACTGCCACTATTTTACCGGCTTCGCCATGAGGAACCCTTAAGGAGGAATCTCTTACCTCACGGGCTTTTTCGCCAAATATGGCTCTCAGCAGTCTTTCTTCCGGGGTCAGCTCGGTTTCGCCCTTGGGGGTTACTTTACCGACCAGAATATCATCCGGTCTGACTTCGGCCCCGACCCGTATTACTCCCTGGTCATCCAGATTTTTAAGCATATCTTCGGATACGTTGGGAATATCACGGGTTATTTCTTCCGGACCCAGTTTGGTATCCCGGGCCTCGCATTCATATTCTTCTATATGAATTGATGTGAAAACATCATCTTTTACCAGTTTTTCCGATATTAATATCGCGTCTTCGTAGTTGTAACCTTCCCAGGGCATATAGGCCGCCAAAACATTGCGGCCTAAGGCCAGTTCACCATTGTCGGTACTGGGACCGTCAGCAATGATGGTGTCGGCTTCGACCCGTTCTCCCACCTTTACGATGGGCCTCTGGTTATAGCAGGTACCCTGGTTGGAACGTACGAATTTGAGCAGATTATAGGTGGTTTCCTTGCCGCTGTCTTCCTTGATCACTATTCGCTCGGCACTTACTTTTTTTACTACACCGGCTTTTTTACTGATAACCACCGCACCTGAATCTTTGGCTGCTTTGTATTCCAGGCCCGTCCCTACTATAGGCGCATCGGTTCTTATTACCGGCACTGCCTGGCGCTGCATGTTGGCGCCCATTAAGGCCCGGTTGGCGTCATCGTTTTCCAGGAACGGAATAAGGGACGTAGCCACACTGAATACCTGTTTGGGTGATACGTCCATGAAATCGACCTGATTTACCGGCACTTCCAATATATCTTCGAAATACCGAATCTCAACCCGGTCCTCTTTGAAATATCCGTTTTCATCCAGAGGGGCATTAGCCTGCGCGACTATGTATTCGTCTTCTTCGTCGGCAGTCAGATAGACGATTTCGTTAAGCACCCGGCCGGACTCTTTATCCACTTTACGGTAAGGGGTTTCGATAAACCCGAAGTCGTTAACCCGGCCAAAGGTAGCCAATGAACCAATCAGTCCTATGTTCGGACCCTCGGGGGTTTCTATGGGGCATATTCTGCCGTAGTGGGAATGATGTACGTCGCGGACCTGGAAACCGGCCCGTTCTCTGGTTAGGCCGCCCGGACCCAGTGCGCTCAGGCGCCGTTTGTGCGTGAGCTCGGCCAGAGGATTGGTCTGGTCCATGAACTGGGAGAGCTGGGAACTGCCAAAAAACTCTTTGACTGCGGCAGTAATTGGTCTTATATTAATGAGGATCTGAGGAGTTAGAGTCTCCACATCGTGAATACTCATTCTTTCCCGCACTACTCTTTCCATTCTGACCAGACCGGTACGGAACTGGTTTTGCAACAGTTCGCCGATGGAACGCAGCCGGCGGTTGCCCAGATGGTCGATAACGTCGGTTTTGCCTTCACCTTTTATTAGTTTTAACAAATAGGCAATGGTGGAGGTAATGTCTTCTACGGTTAGATGTCTGATTTCCACCGGGGTATTTAATCCCAGTTTTTTGTTTACTTTATAACGCCCTACCGTAGCCATATCATAACGGCGCGGGTCAAAAAACAGATTGTTCAAAAGCTGCTGAGCCGCGTCTTCGGTGGCCATTTCTCCCGGGCGCAAGCGCCGGTAGAATTCTATTAAGGCCTCTTTTTTGTTGTTAGTGGTATCTTTGTCAATTGTTCTTTGAATATACTCGTCATTGTCATAAAGATCTAAGATATCTTCATTGGTCTCATACCCTATGGCCCTTAACAGCACGGTCACGGGTATCTTTCTGGTTTTATCTATTCTGGTATAAACTATGCCCGCACTATCCATTTCCAGTTCAAACCATGCACCCCGGTTTGGAATAACAGTAGCTCCAAAAAGCATATTGCCGGACACATCGATACGCTCGTTAAAGTATACCCCCGGGGACTTGACCAGCTGACTTACAACTACCCGTTCAGCCCCATTAATAATGAAGGTGCCTTTTTCGGTCATCAGTGGCAGATCACCCATGTATACTTCTGATTCCTTGATTTCTCCGGTCTCTTTGTCGGTTAACTTTACCTTTAGTTTGAGCGGAGCCTGGTAACTAACATCACGTTCTTTACATTCCTGTACTTCATATTTCGGATCACCCAGACTGTAATCTACGAACCCAAGCTCCAGGTTACCGGTAAAATCGGAAATAGGAAATACTTCCTGCAATGCTTCCCGCAAGCCTTTTTCCAGAAACCATTGGTAAGAGCTTAACTGAACTTGAATAAGATTGGGCAGTTCTATTACTTCTCTTATCCGGGAGTAACTCAGTCTGTTTACCTTACCATAATGTTCTACGTAAGCCATCAACTCACCCCTTCTAATTATTCCCAAAAGAGTGAAAAAGCAAGGTCTAATACAAAACCTCGCTTTTAATAAAACCTAAAACCACAACCCTTTTCTATGTAAAATTACCATACTTGCATTATGAATGGCAAGTATTAATATTATCATAAGCCATATACGGAGTCAAGATTTTTTACAACTTTTTGCAATTTTTATTCTTTTTCTTCGGGTTGCTCTGTTGGTAAGGTTAGATTTTCCAGGGAATATTCCTTCTCAATCAACTTGTGGGTTTTGCGTATGCGGCTGAAATATACGATGCCGATAATCAAGATGCCCAATATTATAATGTATATACCCAGGATAAATCCATTAAAAGTATTGACTACCAGTATGGTGCCCTGGGTGTTAAGTTCATTTAAATTCTTAAGGTGCCAGACTGCGGTTAAGTCTTTGACTTCATCAGCCGACCCGGACTTTATAAGACCCGGTACGCTTAAACGCAAATCAAGCGGTCCGGTCCCGGCCTGACCTGCTACGCTAACCGCCTCGGGATTAAAATCCTGCCCTTTAAAAGTAATGCTTTTAAATAGGAAGTAATCATTGATTGTGATTGAAACAGGTAAACGGTCACTCAGCTCCGCATACTGTTCCCAGCCTTTTACATCCCTTTTGTACATGGTACCCTGCGATGTTTGGATGGATTGCCATCCGTCCGGCTCTAGCGCTGCTGCTTGTTTTTCTATTTGCACGGTTTCAATCAGATTGTCGTTGTCTTTCCACAGTATGGTCCATTCGGTATTTGCTGCTGCTGCCTGCGGTACGGTGACTAAGATCAGGAAGAATAATAATATTAAAATCCATTTAGTTTTAGCTATTACCATCATCTCCCTTCTGTTTGAAATTTAAACTCAAATTTAGATTATAACAAAATTATGTTTTAGTCCACAATTATTAAAGCCGCCGTATACACATTTTTCTGCAAAATATCTAAAAAATAGCGCTATTTGCTTTTCGGTCATTGTTGTAGAGATAAATTATGCCGGGTTGGGGTATTAAAAAGCCCGCTGCTTGGGCGTACTGAGGTACGTCTCAAGCGCGGGCTTTTGTTATGCCGTGATTTTTACTTGAATCATGGGCCGGTGTTGGTTTGTGCTATTTGATTTCGACAGTTCCGCCGGCTTCTTCAATTTTAGCTTTGATTTCGTTGGCTTCTTCTTTGGAGATTTTCTCTTTGATCGGGTTGGGAGCTTCGTCAACCAGAGCTTTGGCTTCTTTTAAGCCCAGGCCGGTTAATTCTCTTACAACTTTGATTACATTGATTTTCTTGTCGCCAATAGTGGCCAGGATTACATCAAATTCAGTCTGTTCTTCCTGCGCTTCTGCAGCTGCACCAGCGGCAGGAGCTGCAGCAACTGCTACCGGAGCGGCAGCGCTGACACCAAATTCTTCTTCCAGTGCTTTTACCAGTTCGGATAACTCCAGAACGGTTAATTCTTTAACGATATCGATAACTTCCTGTACTTTACTCATTAATATTTACCTCCCTTTAATAACGCTATTGCGCACGATTATAGTATTTTAAATAGTGATTTTACTTTTAGATCATAGCCTATGGCCAAAATCAATATTTCTGACCTCCGGCTTCCGACTTCTGTTTTAGCTGGCTTTTTGCTCTTTTATCTGGTCCAGAGCTCTTACCAGCCCGGTGAGGTTGGCATTCAGTACGCGTACGAAGCCGGTAATAGGTGCCTGCAGGGTACCCAGTACCTGAGCCACCAGTACTTCACGCGGCGGCAAGTCAGCCAATGCCTTGATTTTATCAGGGGATACGGTCTGACCTTCCAATAAACCAAATTTGACTTCCAAATCAGGATGCTGGCGAACGAATTCAAATATGGTCTTGGCGGGACCAACTACATCTTCATTACTGAATAGAACAGCGTTGGGCCCTTCCACCTGGTTAGCTACTTCTTCGTAGCCGGCGTTTTTGAGAGCAAATCTCATCATGGTGTTTTTAAGTACTTTAAATTCTACCCCGGGAACCCGCAGTTTGTCTCTGAGCTCGGTTACCTCTTCCACATTAAGACCTCTGTAGTCACTAAATACTATCAGAGATGCATCGTTAATCTTTTGCTCGATTACTTTTACTACCTGCTCTTTGGCTTGAATATCTGGCATTCATTTTCACCCCCTTCTGGGATTTTATTTTTTTTGGTAAGTGTCGGCTTGGTCCTGCCTGCTCCATGACCCTTGGTTATTACTTCTTCAGAAATCAAATAACCCTCTGCAGACGAGGCTGCAGAGGGTTCATCACTGCTTATAGCTTTAGTAGCTTACAGTTTTGATATCTCAGTAACCTCGGCAGGTGAACGGTAGTTCTTTAAGGCTTGACGCCGCCGGCTGTCTACAGTTAGTATTTTTCAATTGTAATTTCAGTTTATTTTACCTGTTTGCTGCCATTAACACAAGCGGGTTTATTTTTATGCCCGGGCTCATGGTGGAGCAAATACTGACTGAACGCATATATTGTCCCTTGGCTGCTGCCGGTTTGGCTTTGATCAAGGCGTCGGCAAAAGCATTGAGGTTTTCGTTTAATTTTTCTGCTTCAAACGAAACCTTCCCCAGGGGAACATGGATGATGGCGCTCTTGTCAACCCGGTATTCTATTCTTCCGGCTTTCAGTTCTTTGATGGTGCGTTCAATATCAAAGGTTACGGTTCCGGCTTTGGGGTTGGGCATAAGTCCGCGGGGGCCTAATATTTTTCCCAATCTACCTACAACTGACATCATATCGGGAGTGGCTACGGCTACATCAAAATCAAACCAGCCTCCCTGAATTTTTTCAGCGATTTCTTCGGCGCCTACATAATCAGCACCTGCATTTTCGGCTTCTTTAGCTTTGTCACCTTTGGCAAAGACTAAAACGCGACGGGTTTTGCCGGTGCCATTGGGCAGGCTGACAGTTCCTCTGACCTGCTGGTCGGCGTGACGGGGATCAATTCCCAGTTTAATATGGATTTCAACTGTTTCATCGAATTTGGCACTGGCCATGTCTTTCACCAGCTGCAATGCTTCGGCGGGATCGTACAACTTATTGCGGTCATACTTTTTCATGGCGTCCTGATATTTTTTGCCTTTTTTCATTAATTAAACCTCCTCGTGGTTATGGCGGAAATATATCCTCCCACTACGCTGTAAAAGCTATCGATATTACTAATCGACTATCTCCAGACCCATGCTGCGGGCGGTGCCTTCAATCATCCGCATAGCGGCATCGATGTCGGCTGCATTGAGATCCGCTTTTTTAGTCTCGGCTATTTCCCGAACTTTATCCCGGGTAACTTTACCGACTTTCTTTTTATTAGGTTCGCCAGAGCCCTTGTCTACGCTGGCTGCCTTTTTCAGCAGATCGGAAGCAGGGGGTGATTTTACTATAAAAGTAAAAGATCTGTCGTCGAAAACTGTAATTTCTACCGGAACTATAAAGCCGGCTTGATTGGCAGTCTTGGCGTTATATTCTTTACAGAATCCCATGATATTAACACCATACTGACCTAAAGCAGGTCCTACCGGAGGGGCTGGTGTAGCTTTGCCTGCTGCTATCTGCAGAGATACTTTGCCCAGTACCTTTTTTGCCATGATTACACCTCCTTATATTTTGTCTATTTGCTCATAATCCAGTTCTACAGGGGTTTCCCTGCCGAACATGGAAATATTAACCCGTATTTTTCCACGGTCCAGCAGTAATTCTCTTACTACTCCTTCGAAGTTCTCGAAGGGGCCGCTTCTTACTCTGATGTTTTCACCTATTTCAATATCTATCAGTTTAGGTTTGCTCTCAATCAGACCCATCTGTTTAAATATTTTTTCAACTTCGTGGGGCTGAAGGGGGATAGGCTTGCCTCCGCTGCCTACGAAACCGGTAACACCAGGCGTGTGTCTCACTACATACCAGGAGTCTTCGGACATGATCATGTTAACAATAACATATCCGGGAAATACCCTTTTGTTGGTGACCTTTCGTTTGCCGCCTTTGAATTCGATTTCCTGTTCTTCCGGAATTATAACATCGAATATCTTGTCCTGCATATTCATGGATTCAACTCGTTTGGCCAAGTCTACTTTAATTTTGTTTTCATAGCCGGAATAGGTATGTACAACATACCATTCACCCTGGTGAGTAAAGTCGAATTCTTCCTTGTTCAGGTCGGCACTATTTTCTTCTATGTTTCCTTGTTCCAATTGTTCTTTGGTGCTAATTGGAACCACCTCCTCCATGATTACGCAAAGGCATCAAACAGTTTTTCCAGCACAAATGACAGGCCGGTATCAAATAACCATAACAGTCCTGACATCAGCAATACCGAAAATAGTACTACCCCGGTATAGGCAATGAGTTGCTGCCGGTTAGGCCAGTGAACTTTTTTAAGTTCCCGGTATGAACTGGTAAAATATTGTCTGGTGGCATCCCACCTCATTTTCAGAGTAACTTTTTCTTTGGCAGGTGGATTATTCTTAGCCAATATTATTCACATCCCTGAACTTACTTAATCTCCCGGTGTAGAGTATGCGCATTGCAGAATTTACAATATTTCCTGAGTTCAATCTTCTCAGTATTTTTCTTTTTATCTTTGGTAGTTGAATAATTGCGTTGTTTGCATTCCGTACATGCAAGTGTGACTCCTACTCTCACGATGACACCTCCATCCTGTGCACAAAAATCCTAGATTACTCTATCACAATGGACCGGTTGCTGTCAATAATAAGGAGAATGGTTTAACTGTATTACTCTGGAAGCAATACGCTGAATTCTCCCCTTAAGGTTAAAATGTTTATGTTCTTTTAACAGAGAGTCAAATAGCAGGGAACCAAGTTCCCTGCTATGTATAACCTGGCTGGATATCTATTCCAGAATACCTGTAACAACACCGGAACCAACTGTTCTTCCGCCTTCTCT
>ENA-UOOK01004584-UOOK01004584.1-fermentation-metagenome-genome-assembly--contig:-NODE-4584-length-14673-cov-3.208373_pt1 | contig 14673 bp, 13 predicted proteins | sample MGYA00245777_ERZ724023 | MGnify/ENA primary metagenome ERZ724023 (study PRJEB28704, sample SAMN03018312) | fermentation metagenome | biome: anthropogenic terrestrial biome; feature: soil; material...
AATAAACGAAGCGGCAAGGCTGGGTTTTACAAAAATTGCAGTTCCGTTCAGAGCTATCGGAAAGATGAAAATCAAACACTCCGGTGTTGAAATCATCCCTTTGAAAAGTGTTTTTGATCTTATTAAGTTGTTGGAAATTTAGGCTGGGAAGAAAGCTCTTCCTTATCGGCAACATCATGTTTAATCTGCCGGAAATGTGGGCAGGATACTGTTCCGCTGATATATTCCGCTTGTGCGGCACAGTCGTTTTTTACGCATATACCGTCTTTTTGATGTTCGCATTTTTCGGTACAGTTTATTATCATATGACAATTATTCCTTTCCACGATATTTTTTCTCAATTATAATATTAACAGATGTTTACGTCTTATTCACGATTATACGTTCTAAATTATTCCAAAAGGGAAGTGATAGATTTGAAATTCTGTAATCCCAACCTTCCTGCTCCGAATGTGGATGAAATGCTTGTATCAGAGCTTGTTCCCGAAAATATCATCGATGAATTGATTTCTTTCGGTGTAACACCCGTTAAATCAGGACGATGTTCACGCATACCATCGGAGCTGTCATTTCATCCGGATATGCTGACTTTTAATTATGCTCCCGGAAAATGGCTTGTCGAGCAGAATAACAGTTATCTCCCTATAAATATGAACATATTGTTAACATATTCAAAATATCATTTGGGCAGTAAATATCCTGCTGACTGTATTTATAACAGCTTTTCAATCGGTACAAAGATATTCTGCGGTTTTGTAAACATAGGTGTATATGAAAATATTGATGAGCTTAAAGGCTTTGAGCTTATATCATTTAAACAGGGCTATGCAAAATGCTCGGTTATACCTTTGAACGAACGCAGCTTTATAACGAGTGATAAATCAATAGAAAAAAAGCTATCTGAACTGCAATACGATTGCTTGTATGTCAGCAGTGAGTGTGTAGAGCTTAACGGTTTTACAAACGGCTTTATAGGTGGCTGTGCAGGAAAAGTTTCTGAAAATCTTTTGGTGTTTACTGGAAGCATTGAAAAGCACAACGATTATAAAAACATAAGAGATTTTTGCAAAAATCATGGTATAGAATTATATTCGCTCAGTAACGATCCGCTTTATGATTACGGCGGTCTTTTGCCGATAACCGAAAAGGGTACGTTTTAGCTTGATATTGTGTATTTTTGTGAAAATCGTTATATTAGCTGTTTTTCTTTGTTTTTGCTTTTGATCCCCTATCCCATTATACAAAATTTGCATTTTGTATAATGGGATTAGTTTTTTAAGGGGTGTAAATAGTATCTTGTGATGTTGTTCCCCTTTTATATTGATTAAAAATTTTTAAAAAAAACCGGTGGTTCAATGCTGCAAGCAGCTTAGAATCACCGGATAGATATATAAAGTTTACTTTATCTCTCTGATATTTACATGGAACTTTGCCTGAGTGTTTGCAAGAGCAGAAGCAAGAGCTCTGTCCTGCGCTCTTTTCTCAAAGAACTTCAAAGCTACCTTATCGAAAAGTGCGTATGAAAGAACATCCTCATCCTGTATCATCTTATCTGCTATCTCTGCTCTTAATTTTTCCAGCTCCGGCTTTATTTCGTCGGCAGGTCTGTTGGTGATAAGTTTTTCATCTCCGATTATCTGTTTTATAAAAGAAGGTTCTATCGGAACCGGAGTTTTTCCGTATTCACCTCTGACGAGACCTTTGAATTCTTTTGTGACGGATTTATATCGCTCACCTGTTAGCACGTTGAAAACTGCTTGCGTTCCGACAATTTGTGAGGACGGTGTTACAAGCGGAGGAGAACCTGCATCCGCTCTGACCCTCGGTACTTCCTGCAATACCTCGAGAAGTTTATCACTCTTCCCTGCTTGTTTAAGCTGGGATACGAGGTTTGATAACATTCCGCCCGGTACTTGATATAAAAGAGCATTGACATCAACCTGCATTACCTTGGGATCGAGCAAACCGCTCGAGAGATATTTTTCTTTTAATTTGGAGAAGTATTTTGAAACCTCGTCAAGCTTTAAAAGGTCAAGTCCCGTATCGAACGGTGTCCCCTGCAGTGTTGCCACAATAGGCTCTGTGGGAGGCTGAGAGGTGCCCATCGCCATCGGGGAAATCGCAGTATCGATTATATCACAACCCGCCTCTATAGCCTTCAGGACGGTCATGGAAGCCAATCCGGAGGTGTAGTGGGTATGAAGCTCAACGGGGAGCTTGCATATCGACTTTATCGCAGTAACAAGGTCATAAGCGTCATACGGCTTTAAAAGCCCTGCCATATCCTTTATACATATCGAATCGGCACCCATCTCCTCAAGAGTTTTTGCATATTTTGCAAAATACTCGTTTGTAAACACAGGTCCGGTGGTATAACAAATCGCCGCCTGAACATGCCCTTTTTCTTTTTTTGTAGCATCGATCGCAGTTTTTAGGTTGCGGGGGTCGTTAAGAGCATCAAAAATTCTTATTATATCAATACCATTTGAAATTGATTTCTGAACAAAATACTCCACTACATCATCTGCGTAATGGCGGTACCCTAAAATATTCTGCCCTCTGAAAAGCATTTGCAGCTTTGTCTTTTTTACGCTGTCTCTGATTGCGCGGAGTCTCTGCCAGGGATCTTCGTTTAAAAATCTCAGGCATGAATCGAATGTAGCACCGCCCCATGCTTCAAGAGCGTGATAACCGATCTCGTCCATTTTGGTAAGTATCGGCTTCATTTCTTCTGTTGTCATACGAGTTGCTATGAGAGACTGATGAGAGTCACGCAGAACCGTCTCGGTTATTCTGACTTTTGACATTATCATATATCCTTTCGTTATTTATCCGTGTTTTTGTGTCAGCAGGTGCGTTATGACATTATGAAAAGAAGATCTCCAGTATTGACCGACGCGCCCTCATTTACCTCGACGGAAACGACGGTGCAGTCCTGAGGAGCAACGATTTCGTTCTCCATCTTCATAGCCTCTAAAACACATAGGGTTTGTCCCTGCTTAAAGATCTGTCCCGGCTTTGCAAGCACTTTGAGAATAGAACCCGGAAGCGGCGCAGTGATCTTTAATCCTCCGGCAGCAGGCTTGGTATCGGATTTGGGTGTTGTTTTAACGGCATCCGGTGCTTTGGGTGCGGGTGCGGAGGTCTGGGCTGCAGCTGATGTTCCCAGCTCTGTTTCCTGTATGATTACTTCAAAACTCTCTCCGTCAACAGTTACGTTATATTTCTTCATTTTTTTCTGCTCCTTATTATGATATTTTATTTATTGAAATAATATCGAAAGCACAATCGCTTTCGTTCCTGAAAGCCGCTATTGCGGCGGAAATAACGGCGATGAGCTTTCTATCTGACATTTTGCCGGATAACTCGCCGCCTTCATTTTGAACTGTCTTGACCGATGGCTGCATGGATACGGCTTCAGCAGGTACAGAACCGGTTTTTTCCTTTTTTGATCTGAATAATTTGAACATAAAAAAATCACCACCGTTTAATTATCTTGTATAGACATGAATAAAATTCCCATCATTGCCCATTTAAATCATTATAAATAATATACAATATCTTATGTGTAAAATCAAGTCTTTTTCTACAAAAATGTTGTTTTTTGTTATTACTATTGCTCTTTATCCCTATTTATGATAAAATACAATCAATAAAAAAAGGCGGTGTCGAAAATGCAGGACATATTTTCAAATGTTGAGAAAACGCTTCTTACAGAGGAACAGATAAAGAATAGAATCAAGGAAATGGCAAAGCAAATATCTGATGATTACAGGGATAAAAACTTACTTATTATCGGTGTTTTAAAGGGCTCGGTGGTCTTTATGAGCGATTTGATGAGAGCGCTTGACATAAACAGCAAGGTGGATTTTATGGCTGTCTCATCATATGGTTCCGGAACAAAATCTTCCGGAAATCTGAACATTTTAATGGACCTTCGCAGGGATGTTATGGGATACGATGTATTGATTGCTGAGGATATTCTTGACAGCGGTCATACGCTTTCAAAGGTTAAGGAGCTTATACTCTCAAGGAAGCCTGCGAGCTTACGCATAGCCACCCTGCTCGACAAGCCCTCAAGAAGACAAGTAGATATTACTATAGACTACACAGGATTCGAGATTCCGGACGAGTTTGTCGTCGGTTACGGTCTTGATTTTGACGAAGATTACAGAAACCTGCCTTTTATCGGAGTGTTGAAGCCTGAAGCATATCAATAATAAGTTAAAATATTTTTCGACAAAAATAAATAACAATTAGAAAAAAGGTCTGCTTAAAAAGCGACCTTTTTGTTATAAATGAAAATAATGCTTTTCTATGACAGACCGAAAACGGTATTAAACAGTGATATCGTGTCCGAATATCGAACCTGATCGGTCGATGCTCCCATAATTACTGTTATAAGCTGCCTGTCATTATACTCCGCTACAGCTATAAGGCAGTATCCCGCCTCGTCTGTGGTGCCGGTCTTCATACCCTCAGCGTACTCGTAATAATACTGCTCGTCCGCACTTAAAAGGCGGTTTGTATTATACCATGTCACGTCCTTTTTCTGATTCGAGTAAATGTGCCTTGCTTTGCTCTGACTTACAGAATTTTTGACAATAACCAAGCTATATGCGTGAATCGCAATCTTCAGCATATCCGAGGCGGTAGAATAATGCAGATCATTGTGATAACCGTCGGGATTTACAAAGTTGGATTCCGTACATCCGAGTTCCTCCGCTGTCTGATTCATCAGTGTCAGAAAGACCGAAAGAGCCTGCGAAGGTGTGAGCGTATCGTCTCCGGCGTATTCCCTTCCCACTCCTACTGCCATTACATATGCCGCATCGTTGCCCGAGGGAAGCAGCAGAGCGTCCACAAGCGTTAGAAAATCAAGGGTATCACCCTTTTCAAGAAAAGCGGTTGATGAATCCTCAAGCACAAAATCAAGCTCATCCCCTACCGTAAACATAAAGCTTTCGTTTACAATATTTGCCGCAGTACTCACCGTTAATAGTTTTGTTAAGGAAGCGGGGTAACACTTATCTGATATGTTTTTTGAAAATATTACGTTGCCGTCAGTATATGCAGCTGCCGCATAGGGCGAAACTACCGTTAAATCAACCTGTTCGGAAAGATATAAAATAATCTCTCGTGCAGGTTCATAGCTGTTCTCATCCGGATTAGATTCTGTTTGGGATTGTTCGATACTACTATCATTTTCCGAGCTCTCTTCAGAAAACGAAACATCACTGATCTGTATATCCGAAATAATATCGTAATCCGAATAATCACTCGTGTCGTTATCTAAAATGTTTGTTTGATAAATAAAAATGCATGCCAGCAGAACTATTGATATCGCCACCAAAACGATGGCGGCTATTTTGTTATTGGATTTTCTCTTTTTCATTCAATCTGTTTTCCAACTCTATGATTTTTTGTTTTAAAATGCAAAGCTCCTGCGCTACCGGATCGGGTATGTTAATCTGATCGAGATTGTTTTCAACGCGAACAGACTGAGAACGTACAACTCTTGCGGGAATTCCGACAGCGGTTGAATTTGCGGGAATATCGTTAAGTACAACCGCACCTGCGGCGATTTTTGAGTTGTCGCCTACTGTTATCGGACCGAGCACTTTTGCGCCTGCTCCGACCATTACATTGTTGCCTAAAGTCGGATGACGTTTTCCTACATGCTTACCCGTCCCGCCGAGAGTTACAGACTGGTATATAGTGCAGTTATCACCTATTTCCGTTGTTTCTCCGATTACAACCGCACTTCCGTGATCGATAAACAATGATTTACCTATCTTTGCGGCGGGGTGAATCTCTATTCCCGTAAGACTTCTGGCCGTCTGACTTATCGTTCTTGCGATGAAATAATACTCCTTTTTATAAAAGAAATGAGCGATTCTATGTGCGATTAAAGCGTGCAGACCGGGATAGAGCAGAAGCACCTCCGCATTGCTGCGTGCGGCAGGATCACGCTCTCTGATGCTTGCAACATCATCCATAATCTGTTTGGCTACTTTTGAAGAAAACCGTTTAACCTTATTAATAAGCTCGTCAAAATCAACATCGCTGTTTATATTAATGTTAAATTTCAATTATCCTCACTCCCCTCTCAATCCTCCATAATTTTTTTATAATAAATATCATTGATCAGAATTCCATCTTTAGTTTCATATAGCATAAAAACAAGCGGTCTTATCATATTACTGCCTACATCAGAGCGAAAAGTGCCGTTGTTTTCAAAAATCTTATAGCGTACGATAAAAGTATATGACATTATGGAATTATTATCCTCTGTGATTGTTTTTTTATCATATAAATCAACTGAAATATCATATAGTTTCTGCATCGTAAATTTTTCGGGTATTTTATTTTTTTCAAGGTATTTTTTTGTAAAAAAGTTTTTATAACTCCCGTATTCCCCATTAATAACAATGTCGAAATATGAATCAAAAAACTTTGCATTATTTGACAATGCACCGATATTACTCTCTGTAATCATATCTCCGCTGCCGTACTCAAGATAATAAACATTTCTTATCTTAGATAAATATACTTCATCTTCAAAAATATTCTCTTCATAATCTGCCACATAGAAGCTGAATTCATTCGATACTTCGTCACCGGTATCCGCTAAAAACAGTATGGATACCACATACAATAAAAGACAAATCAGACCAATAGCTGCGAATACAAAGAAAATTATTTTTAGTGTTCTTAATAGCTCTTTTTTTTTCATATAACTTCCGTATGGTATAAATTACTTCAAAAGCGGAGTAAATGTATTACTCCGCTTTGAAAATCCATCATCCGAGGAAACGCTTGAGGTTATTGTACCCGACGGTTATACCTTTTATCGGATCCTCCATCCCCTCAAACTCGATCGACAGATAACCGTCATAACCGGCTCTTTTTAAAGCTGTTATGCATTTGCGGACAGGAATATCACCATGGCCTATTATTGAACCACGAAGATAATTACCGGCTCTTGTCTGGAAGAAACCTTCTCCGGGATTATCACCGTTTCCGTCCTTCATATGAAAATCCTTTGCGTGCGCATGGAAAGCATACGGAGCGACTATACCCACGGCATATCCGTTGTCGACATCGGCACAGGCAAAGTTGCCTATATCTACTAAAGCGCCAAAGTTCGTATTACCTACTGCATTTATGAGCTTTTCAATACGATCCGGATCCTGGGCGAAAAATCCATGGTTTTCAATACAGGTCTTTACACCCTTGGTTTCAGCGTATTCGGTAACCTCTCTGTAAGCCCTTGCTAAAATCGGAAGCACTGCATCAAAGCTCCTGCCGACTTTTACGCTGCTTGGGTACCCCGGCGTCGCATCATGACGCATATATTTACATCCGTATGCGGCTGCTATATCAACGTTCCTCTTTACTCTTTCGATTTCTTCATCAATTGGTCTATTAAGAAAATCTGCACCTGTGCAGAAGCAAACCGCTTCTAAACCTACCTGTTTTATATAGTCGCCGACATCTTTTGCATATGCAAGATATTCATCATGCGTATCAAACGCAGGTCCCTCGACGAGATCAACTCCCTCACAACCTATCTCCTTTGCCTTGTCGATACAACCCTTGACGCCAAGACTATCAGGATTTTTATAGCCGTGAAAGCTGTATAAACTAACACCGATTTTCATGGATTATGACTTTTCCTTTCGAAAGTTATGGCATATGAGCATTCTTACTTACAATAAGAAAGTAAAAATGCTCAACGCCTGTTATATTTTTTACTGTTTAACTATTTTAACTCAACGCTTGCAATCTTTGAAAAATCGTTACGTCCGATTATTCCGCCGCCGTCACGGAGTTTAAGGTTCTTCCATTTGTCTGCTGCTGAGTCCTCTTCGGAGGTCGAGTTTATCGATACCGAAAGACCTATTCTGTCAGCATCTGCCAGTGAGAAAGGATGCTCTTCCGAACCTAACTCGCTCCAGGGAATAGACACTTCATAATATGTCACTTGTGCGTCATCATCACGTATGCATTTTACTGATCCGTCGAAGGTTGCCGGTGTTCCCTGCCATACGGTATAAACAGTCTCCCCTTCTCCGTTAACTGAAAAGCCGTACTGGCGAACAACGTTTTCATCTGTTGATTTTTTATCGGTAACCCAATCGAAATGCTCGGAAATATATTCGCCCAGAGGATCTTCAGCGCATATCTGTACCTGAATGCAGGTATACTTCCATATGCTTACTGCGGTATCCTGTGTTACGGGGCAATAATGGTAGGGTATGTTTACTACAACACCGAGATAAAGGTTATTGTTGTCGTATGTTGAGTAAACCTCTGCGGTCTCGTAGTAGTTACCAACTTCAAACTGTGAGTAGTCCCAAAGCTTGTTATTCTCGTTAACGACCCACTTTGCCGCACCATATTCAGCCGCAGAAACATTTCCGTCTATCTTCGGTGCTGTTGTTGCTTTTTTCAAAGATATACTGACATCGCCGATTTGAATTCCGTGCACGAAAAACAGATCGTTGTCTGTCGGCTTTGCAACACTTGTTATTGCCGCTGTCTGTGCTTTATGAACCGCTATTACAAATCCGTCCTCGGGAATCTTTGTTGCAGATTTTTTATTATCTTCGCCAACAGGTGCATAGCTGGTTTTTGTATAACTGAATTTCTCACCATTATAAGTGCAGACAAGTATTGCAAAATCCTCGTAGGTTTCGGTACCTGATGCGATTGATGTTCCAAAATCCTTTGTGAACAGAACGACATCGCCTGTTTCCGGTGCTTCGTTAATCTTTGTCAGACGAATCGCATTGGAGTCCGTAGCTCTTACAAGCGTATCGATAGGTCCGCCGTAGGTTACAAACTTGTTTGTAAAATCAGGGAGTGTATCTTCGCCTGATGTTTCGCCAGACTCTGTGCCGGATGTTGTGTCGTCCTCCGACTCATCCTCAGATTCGGTTGTTGAGGTTGTTTTACTGGTGTCGTCTTTGCTGTCATCCTTGCTGTCATCCTTGCTCGTTGAAGATACATGCGATGCCTCACTGGTATCGCTTGTTTCATCGTCTCCGCCGCAAGCAGAGATAGTGAACACCATCACGAGCGCCAACAATAATACCAAAAGTTTTTTCATTGCTTAACTGCTCCTTTTTTATTTTTTATTTTTTTAATAATAAATAATCCAACGCCTGCTATAAAAAGCGCAGATCCTGCAAGAATTACATACAACAGTGTTTTGTTCCCATTATTGACCTTAATATCGCTCTCATCCTGTACTACTTTATTACCTGTTATAAACACTGTATCGGTAAGTGCGTCGTGTAATACGCTCTCGCCAATCTTTGCATAACTCAAAAGGTATTGCTGTGACTCCCCTTTTGCTGCGATAACGAAACCTCCGTCGGGTACGGTGTGATTATATCCGCCGACTTCGATAATTTTTTTGTCTGAATCAACAACGACCTCATAAGTGTTTTCATCGGTTCCGGTTTGGGTGTTCGGTTCATTATATATGTTTGCACTATTATCCTTGAGCTTGGAATTTATTGATTTTATCGGAAGCGCATCCTCAACCACATATACCTTCACACTCACCTCCTCGGAAACATTATATCCGTCGGAAAGGCTGACCTTAAAGCTGTCCTCGCCGACAAAATCGCTCTTTGATGTTACAAGGAAAAAGTATCCGTCAACTTTTACTTCCACGTTTTTTGCAGGTGTCAAGTTATGTGTCTTTAAAATGCCCGGAGCTGTATCTTCATCGGTCACTTTTAGTTTGCCTGCGGCTTCCCCGCCCTTTTTTACGATAATAAACTGATCCTTTTCGACAACCGGGATATATGAAGTAAATTTCCTGCTTACATATTTATACACAAGGTCGTATACAGCTCTTGAAGTAGGTTTATTTGATTTTGCACAGCTATAGAGGGTACCAGGTCCACCGCCTTGATAATACATCGTAAGACCGTTTTCCATTACACCGGTAGTATATGCGGTGTTTACTATTTTCAAAAGCCGCTTGTACGCTTCGCTGTCACCATTGCTTAAAAGACCGCTTATCTCCATCTCTAATCCGAGTCCGTATTTTTTTGCCTGTCCGAGAGCGTCATCAACAAGACCCGGCTTTCTTTCGCCTATCTCATCGTTTTCATATTCCAAAAATGCATAACCGTTCTGCAGCACTGCGGCATCAAAGCCAAGTTCTCTCCAAGTTTCATATCCGGGAGCGCAGTAATAGGGTATCCAGATTGATGAATAATCCTTGGAGTGAACATAAGCGTTAAATCCCATAATCAAATCGTCCTCAAATTCGGACTTTGCATACGGCACAACCTCGTTGTGCCAATAAAAACCGTTAAGCTGAATATGCTCGAATTTTGCGGCATTGAAGGATGAAATTACTTTGTCGATAAACCATTCCACTATCTTCAGTCTGCTCTCGAGCGTGGAAGGTACTATCAATTCACCGTCAACTTCACCGAAAACCACAGTATCGGATTTCTCGATATACGGAACGGAAATATAAACAGGATATTTATAATCCTCGGCGTACCCGAGATTTGTTTTATTCTCGCCGACGACAGTATTCAGCGCTGCAATATTCTCCTCTACTTCCCCGTCGGTGCCTATAACGCTGTCAAGATAATACTGCCAGCCGTTAAGCTTTGCAAAGGAATAATCCGCCGATTCATCATCTTTTGATGCGTTGGGCTGCAACGGAAGAAACAGCATACCGTCGAACATTTTGTCAACAGGTTTCATACCGGAGTCAAGGTATGCGAAAAACGGGAGGAGATGATCGTAACGGTTTGAACCGACGTTGGAAACAGAACCTCTGAGATACTTGCCGCAGTACATAAGCATTATGTTCCGTAAACCGTTTACATCCGTAGGAAATGCATTTGTAAACTGCTTTTGTCCGTCTATGGGAGCGGACTTTCCGAGACTTGCATCATCCGTACCTATAACCTCTATCTCATCAATGTAAACCCATACATCACTCGAAAATGCGACTCTTACATATCTCGCCTTGTAATATCCGTCAAACTCAAAATTGCGGTTTATTTTACTTATTGATGTATCGGTAACTGATTTTGTGTCTATAATCTCACCGACAGTACCAAACTTCTCTCCATCCTCCGATACAGAAGCATAGAGATACCTTGAGCAGTTAATACCTGCCGCATTGATGTTGAGCTGGGTAAGATTAACCTTATTAACCGAAAAAACGCCGCCTAAATCGATTGTAACGGTTATTGTGGTTCCTCTGTAAAGCCTGAGCCATGCAGAATCTGAAGCTGCCGGGCTTGCTCCGCTTTTCTTACCGTTAGTCAGCTTCTTGCCGCTGTCCTCCTGAACAAAATTCGGATACGCATTCTCAATAGGGCTGTCGTACTCAATAGTGTAGCTTTTATTGAGTGCAATATTAGTGTCAGCTGCCGAAACATTCATGGTCATCATAGGCGCTGCAATAAGTATTAATAGGAGTATAAAGCAAGTGCTTTTTTTTAAAATCATAGTTAGTTCTCCACACTCTGCCGGGTAAAAAATTTTCTTTATTTTTTGATTTATTTATCATTTTTATCACCCAAGCTATTGTTAATTAAGGTTGTTTTGATATTCTTCAATAGTTGCATTCATATCTTCTTCAACCGCAGACTTGATCGCTTCCCATGAGGATATCAATGTGTTCGCGCTGTCGTTTTTGATAACATTGCTGTAAAGCCCTACGATGGAATTGGTTCCGCCCCAACCGTAAATCGCTCCGATATCATAAAACCGGTTATTATAAATCAGATCGAGCATTTTTGCATCATCGTCATCCTCGATTGCCTGAAGCTTGAGAGTGGTCTCATAATACGCTTCAGTCACATCCTCGCTGAAATAGCCGAGTGCTTCAAGCAGAAAGGCGGTCTCTTCTGTATTTTCTACATTGCTGCTCGGAATCCCGATTACCGAGGACTGATATCTGTTAACAGCACAATAATAATGTTCCTGTTCCTCGTCGAATTTCGGTATCGGAAGAACACCAAATTGAAAATCTATCGCCTCGGTGCTGTACTTAAGGATTGATATTGAGCTGCTGGTAGTATTGTAAAACAATCCCCTGCCGTTCCTGAACATCTCTTCAAGTTCAGAAAACCCATAAGTGCTGGGACGTGAGCCCTGTCCGATAATCAGCTCTGCGCGTTGAGTTATTGTCTTATCGGACATTATCTCATATACCTTATCGAACACAGTAACAGCCTTTTCGGTGCCTGGATTTAACCTAACAATATTATCCTCGAGCTTTTCTGCAAGAGCGATTCCCGCTCCGTTGACCATAATTGTCGCTCCGTAAGCATGTGAAAGATTACCGTATGTGGCATCAAACGTCCATTTACCCTCGGGATCAGCTTTGGAAGCCGATTTGCTCATCTGCAGAAATGCATCGTAAGTAAACTTTCCGTCGTTTACCAGCTTATAAATATCACCATAATCTTCTTTTATCTGATTGTTGTTATTATACATATCTTTGTTAAACAAAGTAAGGTAAATATTATCATCATCGGTAATTAAAGCGTCGCCCGCTAAAAAGTAGTGTTTATCATTTAAAGTAAGGCTGTTTATTGATGCGTTATCCCACCATTTGTTACCGAGATCGATAATATCGTCCAAGGAGCGGTACAAATTCTCAGTAACGCTTGTGACCATTTTATCTACAGAGTCAACAACTACATCGTATTCGCAAACGCCGCCCTGAATCAGCGTTTTAACGTCGTCTGCGGGGTATTTTGCGGAGGTAACGGCAATTTTTAAACCGTAATCCTCCTCTATTCTGTTATTTCTGTCGTTGACAGCTTGGTTGACAGCACCCGCTTTGCTGTCCTCGTCACTGACAAATTGAAGCTCTCCATAAGCATTTCTATCAGAGCTGATAGTAAATATTTTTATGGTCTTACCGCCAAAATTACCGCTGTATGGAAAACTCTCATCCCCGGAAAAAGAGACATCCCCTTCTGTTTTGCTCTTATCCCCGCCGGTTTTTCCGCAGGAAACAAAAAGTGGCATGGTAATTATCAGTAAGACCATTATAATAAGCATTATTTTTTTCAAAGTAAAAATCCGCACCTTTTTTCTTCGGGTAATGTTTTTTACGTCAAATCATTAATTTATAAATGTAAAAATTCTCTGTAAATAAAACCATATACGAAGAGAAATATTTTCCTATTACAGTTAATAAATTATACCACATTATATAATAAAAAGCAAGGATTTTATGTGTTATTATGGTTTTTTTCAAAAATTACCAGTTCGATGCAGGAGCAGAGCAGCGGAACGGCTACCTCAAGCTCCGCAACAGAAGGAAACGTGGGAGCGATACGAAGTATCGAATCCTCGGGATCCCGGCCGTAAGGATGAGTCGCACCAGCGGGTGTTAGGATAAGTCCGGCCTCTTTTGCAAGCTGCGCAACTCTTTTCGCTGTATTTTTTGGCAAATTGAGGCATATGAAATAACCACCATTCGGCTTTGTCCAGCTGACATTTGGATATCCGGATAGCTTTTCTGAAAAAATTCTATAAAAAACCTCAAATTTAGGGCGAATAAGCTGTAAATGCTTATACATCTGTTCTACGATATCTGAATAAGTACGGAATATTCTGGCATGTCTGAGCTGATTGACCTTGTCATGGCCGATTGTCTGTATTTTCAGTTCCTCCAGAATCCTGTTGATATTACGCCGCGAGGAAGCTATACAGGCGATACCCCCTCCCGCATAAGTTATTTTTGAGGTTGAGGCGAATTCGTAAAACATATCTTCATTGCCGTATTTCTTAGCTTCAGTAAATATCTCCAGGAGTGTGTCCGGAGTATCTGTCAGATCATGGAGCACGTATGCATTATCCCAAAAGACCCTGAAATCTTTTGCTTTTGGCTTAAGTTTTGCAAAACGGGTAACGACCTCGTCCGAAAAGGTTATTCCGCTTGGATTTGAATATTTCGGTACACACCAGCAGCCCTTTATCGTCTCGTCCTCGGAGACAAGCTTTTCTATCATATCCATATCAGGTCCGTCGTTATTCATAGGAACGACAATCATGTTTATACCAAAATATTCACATATCGCAAAATGCCTGTCATAACCCGGAACAGGGCATAAAAAGGATATCTTTTCATATTTCGACCATGGTTTGCAATCATCCTCTACACCGTGTAACATAGCACGGGCAATCGTATCATACATCAAATTAAGACTTGAGTTACCTCCGACGATAACATCAAGCATATCGACACCGAGCATTTCGGCAAACAGACGTTTGGTTTCGTTTATACCGTCCAGTGCACCGTAGTTGCGGCAGTCCGTTCCCTTTTCAGAGAAGCATTCGTTATTTTTTGTGACCGCCGTAAGCAGTCTTTCCATAGAGTCGAGTTGCTCGGATGACGGTGCGCCTCTTGACATATTCAAGTTCAAACCCTTTGCTTTGAACGCCTCATATTCCGACAAAATCCGGTTGAATTCCTTCATAATATACTCCTGTATAATGTTAAATTAATTAAAACTCAGCGCTGCCGATCGTTCTCGGAAACGCTTCAACGTCACGGATGTTAGACATGCCTGTGATGTACATGATGATCCGTTCGAAGCCCAAGCCGTAGCCTGCATGCTTCACTCCACCATATTTCCTCAGGTCCATATACCACCAGTAATC
>ENA-UOOK01004586-UOOK01004586.1-fermentation-metagenome-genome-assembly--contig:-NODE-4586-length-14658-cov-8.898582_pt1 | contig 14658 bp, 12 predicted proteins | sample MGYA00245777_ERZ724023 | MGnify/ENA primary metagenome ERZ724023 (study PRJEB28704, sample SAMN03018312) | fermentation metagenome | biome: anthropogenic terrestrial biome; feature: soil; material...
TCCCGCCGGCAGTGTGCAGCCGGAATACGTGCTCTCCCGCCGGGTCGCCGGCAGGACGGAGCGGGTGCTCGTGAACGTGAATATGGCCCCTGTGGTTCAGACAGGTGCTGTCGAGGCGCTCCGGGCCGCCGCAAACGCCGGGAAGATCGATAAGGCAGTTCTGGTCGTACCCGGTGGTGCAAACGTCGCCGGGATCCCGGCAGGGATCGACGTCCTCGAGATGGACAACTGGCAGGTCGTCGACGGCCGCATCGCCTGGTCGAAGAATATCGAGCGCAGCGCGATCCTCGAAGAAGAGCGCGCAAAAAGGGGCATCGCGTAACGCGCCCCTCAAAACTTTCCTTATAACCCGAAGTCAAAGAGCGTCGTCCGTGATGGATCGACGTCGTGCCAGTCCCACCCAAGCGGCTCGATGATCCGTGAGATGGGGCCTTTGAGTGTCTTTTCAAGCATCGTCTCCCAGTCGACGACGAATTCCGGCGGCACCTGATCGGCGTACTCGAAGCAGATCACATCCGTCCTCGGATACTTTGCCGTGACGGCCTTGATGTAGACGCGCTTGGGTTTGCTGCCCCGCTTGAAATCAGTCCCGAGGTACGCGTTCGAGTACTTGGCGCCCCGGATATGGGCATCGTCGTTCTCGTAACTGTCCAGGTTCTTCCCGATCCCGCCGGGGATGCCGGCCTCGTCGAGGGAGTATTCCCCGCGGCGGTACTTTCTGATGACATCGCGGAGATACGGCTGCACGTCGCTGAATGCGTCCCCGCGCAGGATCATCTCGATGACGGTGCGCTGCACCTCCCGGGTGATCTGCGGCGAGTCACTCCGCCGGATCTCGAACCCGACGATATCGATCTCATCGACGTCCTTGCCCTCCTTCCAGACCAGGCGCCCGGCGTAGCGCTTCTTCTTGCCCGCCTGGAAGAAACGGCGGTAGACCTTCTCGAACTTGATGGAGAAGAAGTGGGTATCGGCGTTCAGTTCGGCCTTCGCGAAGTCACTGTAACTCACGTTCAACCGGGCCTCGATCGCCCTCGCCCTTGCGATAGTCTCCTCAAGGCTCCCCGGCGGGACCTGCACCATACAGGAGTCAGTGTCCCCGTAAAGGACCGTGTAGCCGAGGTCGGTGATGGTGTCGCGGGTGTGCCTGATGATCGCCCGGCCGACCGACGTGACGGCCGACCCGATCTCGCGGTCATAGAGCCTGAACCGGGTGTAGCCTGAGACACCGTAGTAGGAGTTCATGATCACCTTCAGGACGTTCTGCTGGAGGTCGTAGAGGACGTACTCCGGCGACCCGAAGGGGTACTGATTGCGCAGGCGCTTGCGCTCGTCCCGCTCCTCGAGAAGTTCGGCGATGATGCTCCTCGTTAACCCGTCCGGTTCCCGGGAGAACCGGACGCCGTTTGGAGCACGCAGCTCGCCCTCCGGGTTCTTCGTCTCGGGCGAGGCGTTGATCGTCATCATCGCCATCGGGTAGAGCGATTTCAGGTCGAGGACCACCACGTTCTCCCGGAGGCCGGTGGCGGGCTCAAAGACGGTCGCCCCCTCAAACTCGTCCCCGGCGGCGAGCCCCTTCGAGGGGAGGACGAACCTGCCCGACGCCTTCCGCAGGACATAGATATCGATGACGTTTGACGAGTTCAGCGTCCGGTCGAGCGGACACCCGACGTACCGGGAGATCTCCCGGTAGAACTCAATGATATTGTCCTTTTTATCGATCCCGACACAGAGTTCGACGTCCCGGCAGTTATACTCCACAAGCCGCGCCGGGTCGGACCGCCAGAGCGAGGTGACCGTTCCGCTATAGCGGACCTTCGTCACTCCGAGTTCCTCGTCGGCAACCGCATCGAGCCGGTAGGACTCCTTCTGGGCCTGGTGCATCTTCCGGTAGGCGGAGAGAAGGTCGAAGATTGCCCTGCCCCGGACGGCGTCCCGCGCGGTCTGTCCGGGGAGACGCGCGAGGTCCTCGGCCCGGAGGCCGAGCGTCGCCATCCGTTTCAGGATGTAGGGGATATCGAACTCCACGAAGTTCCAGCCCGAGAGGATGTCCGGGTCGCGCTTCCGGACGTAGTCGACGAGCCCCCGGAGCATCGAGACCTCGTCGGGATACCGGACGACCCGGTGCCGCCCATTGACACAGAGGTCCGGGACATCGCCCTGCACCCCGCCGGGCTGCCAGAGGAGGGTCACATAGTCCTCGTCGAAAGAATCCCAGCAGGTAACGCAGATTATCGGGTCCCGTTCGGGCTCGGGGAACCCCTGCTCGTCCACGCACTCGATATCCATGATGCAGGTGCGCGCGGGGGCTACGACATCGGACGGCGCGAGTTCGCGGTAGTCGACCACGGAGGTTCCGGCAGGGATCTCCACGCCGGCGGAAAGACCGCAGTCGATCATGAAACGGGTGGCAAACGGGATATCGGCCTCGTAGTGCTCCCGAAACAGGCTACGGGTGTCACGGACATCGCTGGGGCGCCGGGTGTAGAGGCGCCGGAGCAGCTCGCCGCGGATGGAGCGGTAGGTCGTCCCGGGCTCCACTTCAACTCCCTCTGGGGGTCGACGCTTCTCCACCTCGTCGGCGGGCACGTAGAAGTAGGGCCGAAAGCCGGTTACATCGACCTGGACGGCTTTTCCGGAAGCGTCCCGGCCGAAGATGTGGATGATCGGGGTCTCAGCGCCGACGCTGTATTCAACCTGGTGAATGCCGATCCGGGCCCTGCTGAAATCGTCCAGGGTCGACGGAACGCTCATACGGGACTCCGACACCTGATCAGACATCGAATCTCCTGCAGAGAGTCTGCACGAACGCCCCCGCTTCCGCCATCTTCGCACCCTCCCACGGGTCCAGATCCCACTCCTCGATGCCGAGGATACCCTCGCGGCCGATCCGGGCGGGAACCCCGAGCGAGCAGTTGGATAGGCCGTATTCGCCGTCGAGCACACATGAGCAGGGGAGGACCTCGCGCCGGTCGTCGAGGATTGTGCGTATCAGCATGGCGATGTGGTATGCGGGGCCAAAGACCGTGCCGCCTTTGCCGCGGATCACCTCCATGCTCGCCCCCCGCATCCGGGAGAGGATCGCCTCCCGCTCCCCGACACCGGGATCGGCGCCGGTCTTCGAGAAGAGCGGCACCTGGTGATCGCCGTGCTCGCCGAGCACCCAGGCGGGCCCGGAAATCCCGGCCTCTTTGAGGAAACGGGCAAACCGTGCGCTGTCGAGCTGGCCGCCAAAGCCGATGCACCGCCGCCGGTCGATACCCAGCATCTTCCAGAGGCCGTAGTTGTTTGCGTCCATCGGGTTCGTGACGGTGATGACGACCCCGGAAAATCCCTGCAGGTGCCTGCTGCAGCGCTCCACCACCGGGACATTGGCCTCGAGGAGGTCGGCCCGGGTCTTGATAGCGGGCGTCCTCGGGGTGCCCGCTGCAAAGACGAAGATATCGGCATCCCGCATCGCCGCCATCTCTGTTGAGATCGCGACGTCGAGGCCCGTGTGCTGCAGGTCGAGCACCTGTGCCCGGAGGAGGGGCTCGTACACGTCGTAGACGACGATCTCGTCGACGAGACCGAGCGCGGCGGAGAGAAACGCCGCTTCGCCTCCCACCTTTCCTACCCCTAAAATTGCGAGCGAGGTCATAGTATCGGTCCTGTACATTCAGATAACGGCAAACGATTCTGCGCGCGTGAAAGCACCCTGCTATACGGAAAATAACGATCCAACAGGGAAGTAAGGTCTCTCACCGCCGCCCATACCGGTTACCCGGGCTCCGGAGAGCGGAGCGTATTCATTCCTTATTATACCTTGGCGCGAGAGTATAATAATACCTCACTCCTACCTTTTTTCAATGGTTACGCTTTATCCTGGCCCCATCAAGGTCGGCGGCGTCCGGTTGAAGAACCACCTTCTGCTGGCGGCCGGCATCCTCGGAACCACCGGGGCGTCGCTCGCCCGCGTCCTCGCGAACGGTGCGGGGGGTGTGGTCACGAAATCCATCGGCCCGGGCCCAAACCCGGGCCATCCCGGACCCTGCCTGGTTGTCGTCGACGGCGGTATCATCAACGCCATGGGCCTGCCGAACCCCTCCGCCGCGTTCGCGGACGAGCTGGCCGTTCTCGCGGGCGAACCGGTGATCGTGAGCATCTTCGGAGGGACCCCCGAAGAGTTCCGGACGGTCGCCGGATGGTTCTCCGGTAAGGCGTCCGGGTTCGAGTTGAACCTCTCCTGTCCGCATGCGGCGGGCTACGGAGCCGCGATCGGAAGCGACCCGGCTCTCGTGGAGGAGTGTACGAAGGCGGTGACCGCTCTCGGGGTCCCGACCTGGGTGAAACTCACCCCGAACGTCGCTGACATCGGGGGGATCGGAGCGGCTGCGGAACGCGGCGGAGCGGATGCGGTCGTTGCGGTCAACACGGTAAAGGCGATGCGGATCTCGACGGCGCTCCGCCGGCCGGTGCTCGGGAACCGCTTCGGCGGGCTCTCCGGGGAGGCTATCTTTCCCATCGCCGTCCGGTGCGTCTACGACCTTTATGAGGCGTGTTCCATCCCGGTTATCGGGTGCGGCGGTGTCTCGACCGCCGATAACGTCGTCGAGATGATGATGGCGGGAGCAAGCGCCGTCGAGATCGGGAGCGCGGTCGTCGACGATATCGGCATCTTCTCGACGATAGCAAACGACCTCTACAGCCACGACGGCATCGATGCACGCGAGATCGTGGGGTGCGCCCATGGATGAGCAGATGCCCGTTGGGGTTACGATACAAAAAATCGTAGAGGAGACGCCGTCGGTCAGGACGTTCGTCTTCGACCGCGAGATCGCCGCCCGCCCGGGGCAGTTCGTGATGGTCTGGGTGCCGGGCGTGGACGAAATCCCGATGGCCCTCTCCTCCCCGTCCGCGATCACCGTCCAGAAAGTGGGGGATGCGACCGCCGCCCTCTTTGCGATGCACGAGGGCGACCGGATCGGGATCAGGGGTCCGTACGGAAACGGTTTTACGGTCTCCGGGAGGACGCTCGCCATAGCAGGCGGCGTCGGTGCCTCCCCGCTGCTGCCGCTTGTTGCGGCCGGGCAGGTGGATACGTTCCTCCTCGGCGCACGGACCGCAGCAGAACTCCTTTTCGCCGGCCGGATACGGGAAGCGGCGACGCTGATGGTCGCGACCGACGACGGCACCGCCGGTCACCATGGGTTCGTGACCGAGCTCGTGTCACGGATCGACCTTGCCGACTTCAGCCACATCTGTGTCTGCGGGCCGGAGATCATGATGGCTGCGGTGCTCGCCGCCCTCGACCGGGAAGGTTGTGCGGAGCGGGGACAGTTCTCCCTCCACCGCTACATGAAGTGCGGGATCGGCCTCTGCGGCTCGTGCTGCACCGACCCGCACGGCCTGCGGGTCTGCAGGGACGGCCCCGTCTTTTCCGGCGACGCCCTGATCGAGAGCGAGTTCGGACACTACACGCGCGACGCGAGCGGGAGCAGGCACAGGGTCTAAGTGCCCCCCGCGCGGGCATCAGGCAAGGAAGTCTTCCTGGGGCTTAAAGAGGAGGGCTACGATGTTCTCCAGCCACCCGGCCACCTGGGAGGTGAGCGGGGCCCCTTCATCCCGGGCTGAAGCATTCACTCCGGCCGTAGCCGTACCGTTGTCCGGGGGGGGTAGGCGAGCGGGCGTGTCGCTCGCCGTCTGGTTTTGGGGTCCGGTCTCGTTCGCCGCAACCTCTACCGGCTCCCTGCCCTCAAGCAGGGACGCATCGTCGGTGAAGAGACGGATGAACCGATCGCCGTCGCCGCCACCGACGACAAGGAACGAGCCGTCGGGAGTCACGGCAAGAGACTCGGCACGACCGCTGAGGGCGATCTTCTGGAGTTCCGCGCCCGTCCAGTCGAGGACATAGACGGTCCTGCCGGATGCGGCGAAGATCTCATCGGCCTCGTTTGTCAGGGCTACCGCGATGATAGCATCTTTTGTGGGATATTTCCAGAGGTGCTCACCCTCCCCTGTGGAGAGGTAGACGCAGCGGTCGTAGGACCCGGCCGCCACGAACCGCGCATCGGGGGTGAGAGCCACGCTCTTCACGAGATTGCCGGTCCCGTAACTCCAGGATTCCCCCTCCCGGCTGTTCAGGTAGTAGACTCCCTGGTCGTCACAGCCAACGGCAATCTTACGGCCGTTTTCCGAGATTGCAATACCGTAACCATCGGTCCCCATATCGTAATCCCAGAGTTGTTTCTTGTCCAGGTCGAAGATATAGACCGCACCGTTATCGCACCCTGCGGCAATATAGGTGCCGTTCGACGAAAGCGCCACGCTCCGGTAGATAAAAGTCGTCTTCTCGGTCCAGAGCAGGCTTCCGTTCCCGTCATAGAGATAGAGTTTGTCTGCGGCGACACCGATGTAGGACCCTTCGGGAGATATCCCCACGCCGTTTACCCGGGAACCGACGAGGATCTTCCAGAGGACGTTCCCCTGCCGGTCCAGGAGGTATATCCCCGAACCCGCACCGGCAACAATCCTGGAGCCGTCCTGGGTGATAGCCACGGACCGGACGGCATCATTGACCCCCACTCCCCAGAGGGGAGCATAGTCCTCTTCCGCGCCTGCGGCGACACCGCACAGGGCCACCGATAGACAGCAGAGCAGAAGGAGCGGCGTCAGGAACCTGCCGACCTCGCGGCTGCGGGTCCTCGAACCGGAACGCATTGCCCATGTAATCCCGGAACCGCCCGGGCGCCCGGCGGTAGAGCGGGTCAAAGCCACTTCCCCAAATGACATCGGGCCCAGACTAGAGAGAGAGAGCATATATATTTTTCGGGGAAGCGTACCGGCCCGACGCCCCGGAGGTCTCCGCCGGTTCCCGCCCTGCTCCAATCCGGAGCAGCCCGGGGTTGCCGGGGCGCACGAATTACCCTGAGAATAGTTAGTGGAAAAAAGGGCTCCAGGAAGCGACACGGGCTCACGCGAAGAAGACGTGCCCCGAGGGAGAAGGAGTTTTTGCATACCGCCGGCGCATGAGCCGGGTGCGGACGCCGGCTAATCCCTGCTACCCGGATACATCGTCCCGGCCCTGCTCCGCCGACGGGTCGATCGTCTCCAGGTCTTCCAGGTTGTTGATGTTCGTAAACGTCAGCAGGTCCGGGTCGATCTTGCGGATCTCCTCCATGTGCACGTATCGGGTATTGAGACTCCTCACCATTGCGCGGAGCGAGAGCGACTCATGCTCCTCCAGGTACCCGATCAATGCGCCCGTCCGGTAAACCGCGTGAAGCGGCTCGAGCATATCGGCGTTCCAGCACGGAATGGCAGCATCGTAGCCGACAGCGGCGTCAAAGAGCATCGTCACCACCCGTGGATTGACGCAGGGCATATCGCACGCAACAACGAAGACATACTCGCCGTGCACCGCAAACGCCCCCGCGTGCAGACCGCCGATGGGTCCAAGGTCTTTGCGGATATCCGGTATGCACCGGATATTCTCGAGATGACAGAATCGTTCGCACTGCCCGGGGTCCCGTGCGACCGCCACGATCTCGTCCACCACTTCCTGCAGGGTCTCGATGAGCCGGTCGATGAACGTCCTGCCCCGGAAGGTAAAGAAGTACTTCTCCCGTCCGCCGGCACGCCGTGCCGCTCCACCAACAAGAACAATCGCAGACCGCATATTCCTCCCTTTCCGGCCGTCAGAGCCGTTCCCGAAAGTGGATCAATTCCGTGATGCAGGTGTTATACGGTGCGTCGATCCCATGTTTCCGGGCGAGGGCCGCGACCGCGCCGTTCATGAAGTCGATCTCGGTTTTTCGCCCGAGAGCGAGGTCCTGGAGCATCGACGAGTGGTGGGCGGCCGTCGCCGGGATCTGCCCGGTTCGGAGGTAATCCAGGTACGCCTCCGGCGCCTCCCAGGGAAGGGCGACACCCTCGGCCTCCGCCACCCGGTAAGCCTCCCGGACGATTGCGGTGACGATCGCCCAGGCATGCGGGTCGGTGAGCGCGCCGTAGGGAACGTTCATGACGGCGCCGAGCGGGTTTAACGCACAGTTATAAAGGGTTTTACTCCAGATATCGGTCCGAACCGTAGCGGTCGCCTCCGCACGGATACCGGCCCGCCGGAGGAGGGCCGCAAGAGACTCAACCGCGTCGTTCGTGCCGGACGGGTAGCGCCCCAGTTTCATGGGCGCCGCCTCCACCGAGACATGGACCGATGCGTCGTCCTGCCACTCGAACCCGGTGATGATCATGGCGCCGATGGTCCGGTCGGTGAAGGTCCCGATGATCTCCTCGTTCCCGATGCCGTTCTGAAGGCTCACCACCGGCCGGCCTCTGATGGAATCTGCGAACTGACGGCAGATCTCCCCGGTATCGGTAGACTTTGCGGTAATGATATAGTAATCGGCATCCTGCCACATCTCGGGGAGGTCCTCGGAGCAGCTGAAACGGTATGCCCCCTCCCCCCAGATTCCGGTCATCAGGAAACCCCGTTTCCGTATCGCGTCCGCATGCCGCTTTCGGGCAACGGCATGAACGTCCGCGACGCGGGATAATTTTGCGGCGACGGTCAGGCCGACCGCCCCCGCACCCAGGACCACGATCTTCATTGGACTCGGGTGTACTATATGCGGAGTTACCTGTTAACTCCTCCCACTCTCTCCCGGCGCTCAATGGCGAGCAGGGCCTCTTTGATCGTCACGTCCGGGGAGAACCCCCCGAGCCCGGTCTTTGCAACGACACGGTGGCAGGGCACCACAAGCGGGGTCGGATTTTTCGCCATCGCCGATCCGACCGCACGGGGCGCGGTCCCGACGCGCCGGGCGATCTCGCCGTAGGTGACGGTCTCCCCGCGGGGAACCGCACGAACCGCACGGTAGATCCTCGCAAAGGTTGAGTCCCCCTCGGTTGCGATGCTCCGGAATGAGGAGAGGTCGGCCGGCCGCCCGGCACAGTAGCGCACGACCTCATCGGGGACCGGACCGGGAAGGCCCGTGCGAGCGAACCGTACCCGATAGACGAGGTCGTCCTGCCACGTCACGTGGACATACCAGAGGCCGAATCGGCACGATCCGGTCAGGATCGCCATCTGCCGGCCTCCTTTCGGAAGAGGTCGAGGGTGCACGCCGCCATCTCCTCCTGCATCCACGGCGGCAGCCCGGCATGAACCCGGGGTTCCAGGAACCGCCGGTCCCCGAGAACGAGCATCCCCCGATCCTCGGGCGTCCGGAGCACTCTCCCGAGCGCCTGCAGGGCACGGTTGACCGCCGGAAGGGTGTAACTGATGAACTCTCCCTCATCGCCGAACTTCATCCTGAAGTAGTCGATCACCATCCGGCGGACGCGGTTGAACGGCGCGAGCGGGAGACCGATAACGAGTGCTCCCGCGAGCATCTCGCCCCGGTAGTCCAGTCCCTCGCTCCACTTGCCGCCGCAGACCGCAAAGAGGGTGCCGGAGCGGCCCGTCCCGGGAAGGGCCATGAACTCACGAAGCATCGCGGCTGAGGCCGTAGCATCCTTGGACTCAACGTAGATCTGTTTCCTTTTGATCCGGGGGGTGCACCGCTCCGCAAAGGTGTTCAAGAGGTCATAGGAGGGGAAGTAGATTGCAAGGTTCCCCGAGAGGGCGGCAAACGTGGTGATGTAGTCCTCGACCCGCGCAAGGTTCTCTCTGTCCCGGCGCATCGAGTAAGCGGTGGTGATATCGTTTGCGCAGAGGATGCGGCGGTTTTCCGGGGGAAAAGCGTTCGGAAGCGAGATCGCGGTGACGGGGAGATCGCCGAAGTAGTAGCGGCGGTAACTCTCGATGGGAGAGAGTGTCCCGGAGATCATCACGGAGCAGGCGTGCGCCTGGGCGATATCCTGAAGTTTGGTACTCGGGTCGATATTTCTCACCTCAAGCGCCACCGTGCCGTCGTCCTCCTTCCGGTAGACCGTGAGGTACGCCGGGTCGGCCGCGGACCGGAAGATCCGGTAGAAGAACTCGGTCAGCCGCTCAATCGCGCTCTCCCGGAATTCGCCCGCCTGCATGTTCTTCTCGCGGATCCCCTCGCTGATCTTGAGGAGGTCGTCCACGACCTCCTCCACGCTCCGGTAGAGCGTGCCCGAGAGGATCATCCGCTGGAAGATGGCGGGGTCGAACCAGTCCTCAACCTCGTGCGAGGCTTTGAGCGCATCCATGAACCGGGTGATCTGCGGCAGGATCTGGCTGACGGCGTCCGCCTGGTGCTGGGACCGCCGGCGCCCGGAAAGTTCGTGCCCGGCCTGGACGATGTCGCGCTCCTCGATCATCACGCTCTCGATGCTCTGGACGACATCGCCGCAGTTATGCGCCTCGTCGATGAGCAGCAGGGTGTCGTGCCCCTCGATCCCGAGCGAGAGGTAGAGTTGCTCCCGGATGACGTCGTCAAAGAGGTGGTAGAAGTTCACGAGGACCACGTCGGCGTCCCGGGCGGCGTGCATCATCGTCTCGTAGGGGCAGATGTCGCCGCAGAACCCGGCGAGCTGGTCGGGCCAGATCAACTCGGTGCTCACCCGCTCGGCCCGGACGCGCAGGGCTGCCGACGGGATCATCTTCAATCCCGCGTCCTCGGGCTCCACAAACGATTTGCCGTGAATGAAGTAGGGGCAGATGAGCGGGTGGTCCGGGTCCATCTTCCGGATCTGCTGCTTTATCTGGCGGTCGTTTGCCGGGACGAGCGATCCCTTCTGCGCCCGTTCCCGTATCAGCGCCGTCGAGAAGGCCTTGACACCCTCGCACCGCCGGTAGATATCTCCCTCCCCGCCGAGCGGGCACATGCTGGACTTGCCAATGAGGTAGGCGAACCTGAGATCGCCGCGCTTCTCCCGGATGAGTTCAAGCTCGCGCATGAACGTGGAGAGCTGGCTGATGGTGCGGACAGCGACGAGCACTTTGCGTCCCCGGCTCTCGGCAAGGAGCGCGGAGACCACGCTCGATTTGCCGCTCCCGGTCGGCGCATCGATCATGACAATACCGCCGTCGCGCGCGACAGATGCGGCCGCTTCAAGCATCTCCCGCTGGTGGGGCCTGTACTCCCGGTAAGGGAACCAGTCGTCGAGGGTATCCATTGCATTATACGTCGACGGCCGATCCCAATGTAGTTTGGGTGCCCGGAGCGAAAGTGAAGGAAGGGCCGCACGACGCCGTGCCGGAAAAAAGTGAGAGCCCCTGCCGGGATCTGCGGGACGAAGATGCGCATCTGGCCTGCGGGAGCGTCAACGCCGCACGACGCCGTCCCGGAGCGTCCGTTCCCGGAACCATTATATACAACGACGCTCACCGCTCCTAGGTGATGATGCTATGGCATTCAAGGCAGAGGTCATTGGAAATATAGCGGCCCTTATCACGGCCGCATTCGGCCTGGTCGCCGCTCTCGCGTGGAACGAAGCCATCCAGGAGCTCTTCAGGATCATCTTCGGAGATCAGAGTTCGCTTGTCGCAATGATGGCGTATGCCATCGTCGTGACGATCATCGCGGTGCTCGCGACGATCTGGATCGGCCGCGCCGCAGCAAGGGCAAAGGGCGAGGAAGAGACGGTAAGAAGATAATATCCGGACGTTCCCCGGGTGAAAGGATGATCGGAGGCGGAAAAATCCGCACCCGGACTTTCGCCGGATGCGGATGTGCGGTACCGGGGAGAATGAGACGGGAAACCCCTGCTGTCACTTCGGGTCGGGAACAAATACTGCGAGCAGCGCGATATCCTCCTTATCAGCGGCGACGGCGTGCCTGACACCGGGCGGCGTGGTGAAGGAGTCTCCGGGCTTGAAGGATATCTCCCTCCCGTCGAGGATCATCTTCCCATAACCGTCCAGGATGGTGTTCCACTCCCATTGACTCTCGTGGAGATGGTCGGGAACCTCACAGCCTTTCCGCACCCTGACGAGGTGGGAAGAGAATAACCCCTTCGTATCCGTTCCCGGCGCAAGGTCCGCCAGAGCGACACCGGTCCACGCCGGATTAGAGTTCCACACGGGTCGTCTGCCCGCTCTCTCTGCAGGGAAGAAGGCGAGCCCCTCCTCCATGAGCCGGACAATGTTCTGGTCTTCCATCGTTTTTCGCCAAAAAAAAGGGACGTTTCAGGAAAATCTGGTTCAATCCCTGACGGCAGGAATGATCTCCTTGAAGATATCGATGCCTGCGTTCACGTTCGGGCTGGAGTTCCCGAGGCAGAAGTGGTTGATGCCTGCATCCTTGAACCGCTCGATCTCCTTAATCATCTCTTCGGCGTTTGTGGCGCACATGTAGTTTTCCTTGATGGTATTGGAGTGGACAAGGTTCGCGTGGAGCTGGACCTCCTTCGGATCGTAGACCTTGTATTTGAACATCGAGGGGACGAGGCACCCAGCCCAGAACCGGTTGCCCTCGACCGCTTTGTCGTAGTCGGTGTCGACGGAGTACCAGATCAGCATGGCGTGCTCCATCTTGCTCGGATCTTTCCCGGCTTCCCTCGCACCTTCCTCAAATTTGGGGATGGTGACGTTCTTGAGGACCGAGGGGGCGGCTGCAACGGTCATGAGGTGGTCGCCGTACATGCCGGCGAGTTTTGCGCCCTTGGGTCCGAGGCCGCTGAAGTAGAGCGGAACCTCATCCGTGGGCTTGGTGTACATGAACGCCTTGTCGAGCGTGAAGTAATTGCCTTTGAAGGTGACGGGTTCCTTGCTCTCCCAGAGTTTCCGCATCACTTCAATGGCTTCGACGGTCATGTCCTGCCGCTCGGCAACGCTCGGCCATTTTCCGGTGACCGGAACCTCGTTCATCGCCTCACCGGCGCCCACGGCGACCCCGACCCGCCCGGGGTACATCGCCCGGAGGGTGGCGAACGTCTGCGCGACGATTGCCGGGTTGTACCGCAGAATCGGACAGGTGATGCACGTCGAGAAGAACGCTTTCTTGGTGGCCTGGAGCGCCGCACCCATCCAGGCCCAGGCCTGCGCAGACTGCGCGTTCTCGTGGTACCAGGGGTGGAAGTGATCATCGGCCCAGATCGAGTCGAAACCCACCTTTTCTGCTCTGATTGCCTGTTCAAGCGCATCCGTCGGAGAATACTGCTCCAGAGATGCAAAATAACCGATTTGTGTCTTCATACTGACCTCCTGACAATCGGCAAAGATACCTATCGGGGGCAGATCTACCCAAATCTTGATACGTCACCAGCGCCAACAAAAGCACTGGTACGGTGGCTGAGGCTCGCACATCAATCCCACTTATTTGTGGCGGGCCGCAGCTGTCCTACCCCGTAGATGGTTTCTTCCGGTTTGTCATGTGCGGACTAAGTGTCCACAGCATGGATTGTGGTTGTGACTACAGATATAACTGTCGTTTATTGATCAGCAATACTGAGGTAACGATGGCAGATATTCAGTAATACCATAACTCTGCATGTGTCTCCTCCGCAGGAGAGATACCTATTCTTAGAGAATATCTGAATCAAAGCGCAGATTGCAGGAGTTTAATCAGAGACACGTTGAAACCGGAGACCGTACTCCCGGAGCAGGGGAAACGCTACGTTCAACACTAAAGATAGATATTCGTTTCTGAAGGGTCCGTCTCCTGCGCCACATGAGCTTCGCATGCCCGGAACGGCGCTTCAGCCTCCTCGCGGACAGCATCCGAGACGCCGATCATAAACGATGCTATCTCTCCGGAGGGCAACTTGAAGATAGAGTGCCAGGTCCACGGAGAGGAACGCTCCTTTCGGTACTGGAGAGGAGGCAGGAACTCGGGCTTTTCGGTCTCCAGGACGCGGGTCAAGAAGAGCGACCGGTACCGGGTTTCCTTGAAGGCCAGGTGCTCTGTTGTGACATCCTGTGGTTCGTGCTGTCCTCGGCATGCTGCATATCGGAGAGATAGGTCCGGACTGCCGGACTCTCTTGCTATTCCGCATGACGGTCGGGTCTGAGAATCAACCGGGGCGGGACGATGTCGCCACAACGAGCGATATCCCGCTCATCGCCCGGATCTCAGAGGACCCGGCTATCGGGGAGGCGGACCTCGCGGAGGTGCCGATCGTCGGAATACCAGAGAAAATCCCGGCGCCGCCCCGGTGCGGGACTTCGCCGGTGGATCATCGAGGAGTATGCGCGGCGGGGGAAGTGACGTTCCGCGCACCGGAACGGCGTAGCCGGCCCGGTGCAGCCATATTCTCCGGGCCCGGACAACCGGGGGAAATGAAGAATGAGTTGATCGAATTCACCGGGGCACGGGTCCACGGATACCCCGGTAGACGGTGAACCGGATGACGCCATCGCGGGGTTAATACTCCTTTATTTGAAAAAAAGAATGAGGCGGATATTGAAGGTGCCCCCGGGCACCTGACGCAGAGATGCGGTATGAAGAATGAGACGGGAAACCCCGCCATCATTTCGGATCGGGAACAAATACTGCGAGCAGTGCGGCATCCTCCTTACCGGCGGCGACGGCGTGCCTGACCCCCAGGCGGCGTGGTGAAGGCGTTTCCGGGCTTGAAGGGTACCTCCTTCCCGTCGCGGAACATCTTCTCATGACCGTCCAGGATGGCGTTCCACTCCCACTGGCCCTCGCGGAGGTGGTCGGGAACCTCACGGCCCTTACACACCCCGACGAGGTGGGAAGAGAACGACTCCTTCGTGTCCGCTCCCGGCGCGAGATCCGCCAGGGCGACACCGGTCCATGCCGG
>ENA-UOOK01004587-UOOK01004587.1-fermentation-metagenome-genome-assembly--contig:-NODE-4587-length-14657-cov-5.136557_pt1 | contig 14657 bp, 11 predicted proteins | sample MGYA00245777_ERZ724023 | MGnify/ENA primary metagenome ERZ724023 (study PRJEB28704, sample SAMN03018312) | fermentation metagenome | biome: anthropogenic terrestrial biome; feature: soil; material...
TCGAACCCAGGACCCCATCCTTAAAAGGGATGTGCTCTACCTGCTGAGCTACTGAGTCATCATTTTTTTTACATTTCTGTAATTCTGCGACCTTTCTTTTAAAGGACAGAAGCATCTGTTTTTTCAAATGCGTTGCAAAAGTAGGTTCTTATTTCTTAAAGTGCAAAAAAACTTATAACAAAAATGACTTTTTCTCTTTTTTAAAAGCCCTGTTGGCGGATAATCTCTTAGTTTCTAAAAAATTATACAGGCCAAAAACTTTTCATTATTTTCGTATTTCTATTTTGACTCAATCTTTTTTATAAAAAAAGGCCTAATCTTAATCATCTAAAGCTAAAATTTCTTACTTTTGCAGCGTCAAAAACGGTTTGTAGCTCAGTAGGTAGAGCAGCTGACTCTTAATCAGCGGGTCCAGGGTTCGATCCCCTGCAAACCGACAATCACAAAGCAATCTGTGTTATTATCCAGATTGCTTTTTTTATTCCCCTTTTTTTATCGCTCGACGGGCTTCAGGATCAATGGATTTTCCTTGGTAAACCAAAAAGCCATCCTCTGCTGAAGGTTTTGAGCATAATGATTTTCGGCTAAGAGATATATTGTATCTTTGGCTTTTTGAAAATCGCAATCGTCAATATGCAAAAATACCTGGAGAAATATCTGCTTCCCGTTGCTATGGTACTGGGAATTGCTTTTAGCAAACAACTTTCTGTTCTCTCGCCTGCCATCCCGTATCTTCTTGCCCTTATGCTTTTTATTACCTATAGCCGCGTTGGCTGGCGTGATATCAGGCTTACGAAATTTCACTATATCCTGCTGTCTATCCAGTATTTGGGAAGCGCCTTGCTGTATCTGCTTCTTAGACCCATTGATGAGGTACTCGCTCAAGCAATAATGATATGCGTACTGACCGCTACGGCAACATCAGCACCTGTTGTAGCCGGAATATTGGGAGGCAGCATCTCTGTTACGGCGGCGTATTCCATCATCAGCAATCTCTCGGTAGCATTTATAGCTCCCGTTTTTCTTACTGCCATCGGTGGTAGGGAAGAAACAATTTCTTTTGCGGCTGCTTTTTGGTTGATACTTAAAAGGGTGATGCCCATACTTATACTTCCGTTTTTGGCTGCTCTGTTTCTTCAGAAACTCTCGCCTAAAGCCCATAAGAAGGTACAATCTTCGCAGATAGTGTCTTTTTACCTATGGGCGGCCTCATTAACCGTGGTTATTGGCAATGTGACGGAGTTTGTCAAAATTAATGATGATGGCAATTACAGCCTTGAGATTATGATTGCTGTTGCCTCATTGATTATTTGTCTGCTTCAGTTTATTGGTGGAAGAAAGATAGGGGCGAAGTTTGGCCGTACCGTGGCCGGAGGTCAGGGATTGGGACAGAAAAATACTATATTGGCTATATGGCTCACACAGACCTACCTAAATCCGCTGGCAACGCTGGGCCCCGGACTCTATGTGCTGTGGCAGAACCTAGTGAACTCCTGGCAGATTTGGAACAAGAGTCGTAACGAAGCTGTGAATAGGGAGTAATGAGCAGTTAGAAGGGTTATGAGTTATGAGTTGTGGGTTATTGGGTTGAGGGTTACGCCGTTGAGATGCTTCGCATGTTGAGGGCTGCACCGTTTTGTTATGGGATATGAGTACTCTGTTGAAAAAAACAATCTGTCGTATGAATCCCGAAGGGATGAAATTATTATAGGAATTAGAATGCCCAACCACAACCCAAACCCCGAAGGGGTGGAATTTTTAAGGGAGTTATGGGGTATGGGTAAAAGTTGAGAAACTTAAAACCTAAAACGTAAAACATAGATCCTATTAATTTGCGATAATTCGCGTAAATTAGATGATTGTTCTGTGGACAAAAATATTTAAAACTATGGGTAAAATAATTATCACTATCGCTGTGTTGTTGTTGCCATTGATGGCTTTGGCTGAAGCGCCGCAAAAGGAAACAAGGGTTTTTGCCGAAAAAGATGGTCTGAGCCTGAAAATGGATATCTATAGAGCCGCTGATGCAGGCCAAAAGCAGCAGCCTTGTTTGGTCTTTGTCTTTGGAGGGGGCTTTAAAGAGGGTAGCCGCGATTGGGAGTTTTACACTGCCTACTATAATTATTTTGCGCTAAGAGGCTTCGCTGTGGTAGCCCTTGATTATCGCCTGGGGATGAAGGATGCCGGGACTCCTGGGGTATTTGATACCAAGCCCTTGCGTAATGCTATCCAGCTGGCTGTTGACGATCTTTATTCGACTACTGCCTATCTTTTGGAAAATGCTGATGAATTAAATATCGATCCCTCGAAGATTATTATCAGCGGCTCGAGTGCAGGAGCTATAACTGTACTTCAGGCTGATTATCAGTTGCGTAATGCTCACGCTTCGGCAGCAGTACTACCTGAAGGTTTTGAATATGCCGGAGTGATCTCCTTTTCCGGTGGAGTCTTTAGTACAAAGGGAGTGCCATCTTACCAGACAGAGCCTGCACCGACTCTCTTCTTTCATGGCAGCGCCGACAAGTTGGTGCCTTACAATAAGACCCGCTTTTTCAAGCTCGGAATGTTCGGCTCAGCCTCGCTTGCAAAGAAGTTTAAGAAAAAGCGCTACCCTTATATGTTTTATTCAATGAGGGATGTTGGACATGAGGTCGCCGAATATCCAATGACGGATTTCCTTGCCGAAATAAAAATGTTTATTGATGATTTTATCATGGAAGGTAAGAGGCTGATGATTGATATCAAATACAAGGACAAAGATCGCAAATCTGATAAATCAATCACTCCCGGCTCTTACTATGATTAAAGTGTAAAGTTGCTAACCCCAAACCCCTAACTCTTATAACTGATCACTGTTGACTGATCACTGTTGACTGTTAATTGCTGACTGTTGACTGATAACTGCTGACTGCTGACTGCTTACTGTTTACTCTTTTCTCCTTGCCTTCCGTGTATTCTCTGTGCTCTCCGTGTAACCCCAAACCCCAAACCCCAAACTCCAAACTCCAAACTCGGAACCTGATCATTATTGACTGCTCACTTATAATTGGCACATTTGTTGTAAAATATAAAATATCACTAAAATCAATAGCTATGAGAAATCTATTTTTACTTCTTTTCGCCGGCCTTATGGCTGTTTCATGTGAAGGACCGATGGGCCCTCCCGGATTACCCGGAGAAGACGGAGAAGACGGAGAACCCGGTGCATCCTGGGATGTTAAAGATTTTGTAATTAATAATTGGACAGAAAACCGGGAAGCGGGCTATTTCTATTCTCACTTTAATTTCCCCGAACTTAACAACTTTATATATAATGAAGGGATAGTGATTGCCTATATCGAGTTTGATGGAAGCTATCAAACACCACTTCCCTACGAAAGATACAAAGAGATGTGGATTGAAGGAGTGCCATACAGGTGGAGCGAGCTTATTGACTTTGAATATGCCAAAGGTGAGATTTCTTTCTACCTAACGCCATCCGACTTTGACACTGCTGCTGATATGCCAGATCCTGCTACGATTCGTGTGGTTTTGCTGTGGTAAAATTCTTAAGCTTAATCCTAACCCTTCCCAAAACTCTGATAACTGTTTTTTGTCCACGGATTAACGCAGATTAATAGGTTCTATGTTTTAGGTTTTAGGTTTCTCAACTTTAAACTTTAAACTTTAAACTTTAAACTTTAAATCTGCTGACTGATTGCTGCTTTTGCCGGACTTCCGGCTTTCCGGCTTAGAAGAACACGAAGGGGAATACTTACGGTAAACTTAGTACCCTTGTTGAGCTCACTGCTAACCTTGATTTGACCCTTGCTGAGCGTTACAAATTCGTGGATTAAGGATAGTCCAAGTCCCTGACCTTTTTCGTTGCGGGTACCCCAGCTGGATTTACTTTCAAATTTCGAGAATAGCTTATCAAGCCGCTGAGGCGTCATTCCAATTCCGTTATCCATAACCTCAAGCACCGCGCTGTCTTCTGCGGCTTTGAGGCTCACTTTCACCCATCCTCCTGGATGAGTGAACTTAAGCGCATTATTTACAAGGTTTCTGATAATTACGCTCCAGCAGTTACTATCGGACTCTACCAGTAAAGAGGCGGTGTCCGACTCGAAGGTAAGTGTGATATCTTTTGCCAGGGCTGTCTGGAAATATGCTTTCAAAATCTTGCTGCTAAGCTCAGGCAGGTCGAACTGGCTGATAAGAGGGTGGTAAATATCCTGCTGATTAATACTCCAGTTTAAGAGATTGTCGAGCATAAAATCAATTTGTCCTAAAGTGTCGAAAATAGAGCGGTTCAGCTCTTCAGCCTCCTTAATCTCACCTTTGCTCAATAGTTGTGACAGGATTTGCGATAAGGCGGTCAGAGTAGCCATAGGGCTGCGCAAATCGTGCGCGATAATTGAAAACAAACGGTCTTTGGAAGAAATGGCTCTTTCCAGCTCTTTCTTGCTATTGCTTAGAGCCTCCTGCTTTAACAACAATTCCTTGTTTAAGGCCTTCTTGCTGCGGGCATCGCGATAAACTCTCACAAGTAGAAATGCTACAACTATCAAGCTCAGCAAGGTTATCAGCGTTATCAGGGTGATTTTTCTCTTTGATGCCGCTATCCGCTCTACTTCCTGCTGCTTCTGACCTATTTCAAAATCGGCCCTCATATTAGCTATTTGAGTAATTGTTTCCGTGTTTAAAAGACTGTCACGCAAATGCAGATACTTGTTTTGATAGTCGTAAGCCTGCTGGTAATCGCCCATTGCTTCGTAAACTTTCGCGAGTTGCTCAAAGGCGTCTCGTTTCCTTTGTGGGTTGTTAAATGCTTCTGCTGTTTGATATGCTTTTTGAGCATAGACTAAAGCTAAGTTGTAGTCCGAACAAAGCAGTTCGTTTTGTGACAATTCTAAATGATACGTGATTGTTGACTGAGGATCCTTTGTTTCTTCTAAGATAGAAATTGCATGTAAAAGGTTTTGACGGGCAGAGTCCGGCGAATGTTTGAGAGATTGAATACTGCCAATATTCCCATAAATATAAGCAAGGGTCGGGTGGTTATTTGAGCTTGCATAGAATTGCTCTGCCTCCTTGTATAAGACCAAAGCCTTTTCATAATCCTTTAGATCATAGTGAATATTTGCAAGTTCTAGCTTTGCAAGGGCTAAATATATAGGACTGCCAACTTCCGAAAAGGCATCAGTAGCTTGGTTTAAATAATCAAGAGCTTTTGGATAGTTTTTTAATCGGGAAAACTCGCCACTAATTCTATAATAAGCCAGACCCTCTTCCAAGGTCAAGAGATTTGCTTTAGCTATATCCAGACTCTTGAATATTAGAGCCAGACCTTCCTGCGTTTTCCCTTCAGAAAGAATCAGGTACTGTCCTTTTTCATAATAGCCATAGAAGAGGTGGTAGTAGGAGTCGCATTTTGCTGCTTCTTTAATCAGCAGGTTACAGAGGCTGATAAAACTATCGTTGTAGTCGAGATTATGAATTGTACTTAGGAGTAGTTCGCATCTCTCCGGATAAGAAAGTCCCTGCTTTGTATTGAGTACATGAAGGCAACTATCAGCAATCTTTATTGAGCGGGCAAAACCGGCAGAGCTGACAAGAAAGAAGACTGTTATTAAGAACAAAAGCCGACGCATAGCTGAAGATTAAGCATAATTATTTACTTCAATGGCATCTATCATTTCCAATTCATTCTTTTCGCAAGCGAAGAATATGCCTGTTAGCAAGACCCAGAATAATAGTCCGGCGCCTAATTTTGGGCAGAGTTGGTTTTTTCATATCTAGCTTTTATAAGCAATGTTGTTTATAAGTTAACTTTTGGAGAAATACCATTATTAAGGTACTCTTACGCGCGGACGATCTGGATCTTTTAGTTCCTTTGTATCTGCTATCTCTTCTTTAAGGTTTTTGCACTTAATAATATCCACGGTATAGGATAATTCTCCTTCGTCTTCTCCTTCGCCCGATGAGTACACCTCCCATTGGTTGAAATCGATTTTGCGGGGTTTGCCGTTGATAATACCCAGATCCCCCTTGATTTTAACGCCAGTGATTTCTGATATTCCTGAACATTTGTCAAGCTTCCATGTGATTTTTTGGTCGTGTTTGGCGTGGGTGGTAATAGAGCTGCCTTTCTGACCATCAGAGTCGCGATATTCAAGTTGACTCTTGTTCAGTTTAATATAAATTACTGTTCCTTCCATAATTTGGTTTAGTTTTGAGTTATATATCAGCCAATTTAGGCATTATTATTTTATCTGCTGCGGTCTTTTTTGCTTTTTTCACAATGCTTAATGGCTGGTTTTCTTTTTTGCTTAATTAATGAGTATTTTAGTGTGATTTGTAAATTTTAAAGAGCGATGATGAAAAAGAGACTTGCTATAGCAGGATGCGGAAAATTGGCTGGCATTATTGCCTCTGCCTATAATAAAGGCTTACTGCCGGATTATACTTTTGTTGGAACTTGGTCCAGATCATTCGACAGCGCGAAGAATATTGCGGGGATCATAAATGGAGGATTGGAAGGTGAGTGTAAGGCACTTGCTTCGTTTGAGGAATTGATGGCTCTTAAGCCGGATGTGCTTGTGGAAACAGCCTCGCCTTCTGCTTTTAAAGCGCTTGCTTTCCAGGCTCTTGAAGGGGGCGCTTCAATTGTAAGCTTGTCAATTGGGGCTTTTGCCGATAGCGAATTTTATGCTAAGGTAATAGAAACGGCTAAGACGCATAAGCAGCGTGTTTATATTGCTTCCGGTGCAATAGGGGGATTGGATCTGTTGCGTACCGTTTCCCTTATGGATGAATCCACGCTTAGTTTTGACACAGTTAAAGGTCCTAATTCTCTGAAGGGTACGCCTGTTTATGAGGATGCGTTGCAGAATGAAGAGAGGATGGTATTTAGCGGTAGTGCGACAGAGGCAATAGCATTGTTCCCAACCCGGGTGAATGTTGCAGTAGCCGCTTCCATTGCATCTGTAGGGCCTGACAAGGCCAAGGTAAGCATGACTTCAGTACCGGGTTATGTGGGCGATGATCATCGTATCACTATCAAAAACAAACAGGTGAATGCAGTTGTTGATGTTTACAGCCAAACGGCCGAGATAGCCGCCTGGTCTGTAGTTAACACTCTTAGGAATATTACTTCTCCTATTGTCTTTTAAGGAAATCCCTGATATTAGCCAGGACCTTTTCGCTTAGGCGTACAAAGGCCTGGCTTGTTCTGCCCGATGATACTTCCATGCAATACACCTTAGGGTGAGATAAGAGCTTGTCGTTTCCTAAAGCGCCGTTTGAGTCGCAGTAAAAGCGATTATTCCCGCTAAGCCAAAGTTCAAATGGGACGGCATCCCAGGCAGGTGACAGGCCAACGTTAAATAGTATCTTATTGTTGCCCAGGTGACGGAATTGTTCATCATGCAGCAGTACGGTGTTTTTATTCAGACAGGATATCAATACCTCATTGTGCTGTAGAAGCTCATTAAGTGGCAGAAAACGATAGCCCTTTGACTTTGCCTCCGACTTTTCGCTGCGCGAAAAATAGGAAAGCTCTGCACCCAGAAAACTCAAAGCATCAGCTATCATTCCACCCAATTTGCCCAAGCCGATAATGCCAACTTTAAGGCCGGTGATTTCGCGCGCTTCGCCACTCCAGGGCTCAGCCTTCGTTCCATCAGCATTATGCCCGAAGCCATGCAGGCAGCGCACCAGCTCGCTGATTACATATTCTACCACTCCTTCATCGCCGTAGTCGCGTATCCCCGTAACCTTTATGCCGCGTTTTTCGGCATAGAGAATGTCAACATTGGCACTTTCAGGTGAGTATAGAGAGTTGCACATTCCTATATATTTCACCTTTGCGCACTTTTCAAGTGCCGCTGCCCCAAGATAGCTGGTGTAACTTAACAAGACAGCGTCGGCATCGCTAATGCGCCTGGCTATCTCATCGTCGCCGGATGGGCAATCTCTATACATAATTACTTCTTCCGCATAGCTCTTCAATTCTTCTTCAGCCGATGGAATCAGACTTACCGGCTCTATAGCCACTAATTTCTTAAACATCTTACTTTTTTATGCTATTTGATTTTCATGCTTTCCCTAATCCATGATGATATTAATTCAAGGCTTACCGGGGAGAAGGTCTCTTCAATTTTTATATACTCAGCAGGGGAGCCTGATTCACAATTCTGAAATATATGATTTTGACCTGCCAGGGCTACTATCTTTATTTTTTGGTTGCCACCCCTGTTTACTGCTCTTTTAATTGCATTTAGATTAGCTTCATGATTCACCTGCGTATCTTTTTCTCCATTAATGGCAAGAACGGGACATTGTACTTGCGACCAAAACTGGGCGGGGTCTGTTTTTAAGAAATAACGCATCCAGGGGTTGTTGACCGCGTTGATAGCCTGTGTGAATTCCGATATTTTTGCACGGCGTTCATCTTCTCCCGGATTCTTCTTGTCCAATTCGCTAACATACCATTCCATTGCCTTATTTGCAAATAACTCTTGGTCAGACTCCTCAATTGCCATGTCCAGCACCTTCGCATTCGTTGCCAAAGTCTCGTCAATCAAGGCTTGCGGCGCTCCCGAAACCCTCATGATGTCCCCGGTCTGCTTCAGGAGAAGATCCCTGCCATTAATACCGGGGCCAGCAAGGGATACGACAAAGGCGACCTTGTTATTACGTGCAGCCACTATTGATGCTATTAGTCCTCCTTCACTATGACCTGCCAGTCCTATCTTCTTTTTGTTGATTAAGGGATGATGCATAAGATAGTCAAAAGCCGCCTCGGCATCATCGGCAAAATTTAAGGAGCTGGCGTTTTCATGCACCCCTTCCGATCCACCAACTCCTCTGTCGTCGTATCGGAGTACTGCTATCCCCTTACAACTGAGGTGATCGGCCAACACCCAAAAGGGCTTGTGATTGAATACACTTTCATCCCGGTCTTGAGGTCCCGACCCGGAGATAAGAACTACGGCAGCAAAAGGGCCCTCACCTTCGGGCAAAGTTAGACTCCCTGCGAGCTTGAAGTTTTCTGCCTTATTAATAAACTTTACTTCTTCCACGCGGTAGGGGAAGGGAGGCTTAGGCTCCTGAGGCCGATTGTAAACCACGGCGTTAGTACCTTTTTTCAGATTAAGAATGAAGGACAGACCGCCTTGCTTCCATGCTCCTGAAAGCAGGGTGTCATTGCTAAATACGCCGGAGTAACTGCCTTGTATAGCAGGCACATCCACTTCAATCGTGTCTCCATTGAGATTGACCTTGCCGCAGGGGATACCAAAAGCCCCCTGATCGGGCGAGTCGAGAGTCGCCTCAAGTATTTCAGCCTCGCTAAGGCTAAAATTGAGAACCAGGCTGAGATTGCCGGCCGGAGTGTTCAGGACGCCCGACCATGAGCCTTCGATGTCGTTGGCTGAGCGTTGGCCGCTTGCCGCAATATTAAGGGCAAACAAAACACAGATTAGAGAAGTGATGCTTTTCATAGCTTTATAAGTTGAAACCCAAATATAACACAATTTGAATAATGGAACGAAGAATTTTTAAGCCCAAATCGGGGTGAGTATTGTTGTTAGAAATTATATCTTTATTGTTTGAAAAAAACAATTTTGAGCGTAATAGGTCTTATAATGGCCTTTTTCGATGTTTGAGCAAGATGTGTTTATTGATAAGAGTTTAACCTTTTGAGACTTATGTTATATTGACGTTTTTAATTGTCATATCAAGTAGAACCGTCTCTGAAAGGGCAAAAGCATAAGCAGGTTTAATATCGTTGTTTGCAATTTAATTGAATAAAACATATAAAAAGTACAGAATAAGGCATGAAAAAAACAGCACTTATTACAGGGGCGACTTCCGGTATTGGAAGGGCTACAGCATTAAGACTTTGTCGCATTGGTTACTCTCTGATTGTTACAGGAAGGAGGGCTGATAGGCTTAAGACTCTGGTGGATGAAGTGGAGAAGGAGGGAGGCAGCTGCAAGACCCTTTGCTTCGATATTCAGCGAAAAGATGAGCTTGATAGGGCTATGGATAGCATCGGGAAAGATCTTGAGAGTATTGACTTGCTTGTGAATAACGCGGGACTGGCCTCTACTGCTGAACCCATCCATTCTGCCGATTGGAACGATTGGGAGAGGATGATAGATACTAATGTTAAAGGCTTATTGGCTGTGAGCCAAAGAGTGATTCCGGGTATGATACAACGCCGCTCAGGACATATTGTTAACCTTAGCTCGATTGCCGGCAAGGAAACATACGCCAATGGAAATGTGTATTGTGCTACCAAACATGCTGTTGAAGCACTAACAAAAGGGATGCGTATTGATTTGCTGCAATACGGAATAAAGGTGTCGTCTATTTCACCCGGTATGGTTGAGACAGAGTTCTCGGTGGTGCGCTACCATGGAGACCAGAAAAAGGCTGATGCCGTTTATCAGGGACTTAAACCCTTATATGCTGAGGACGTGGCAGAGGCTATTGAGTTTATCGTCACCCGTCCGGCTCATGTCAATGTTAACGACCTCTTGCTTATGCCAACAGCCCAGGCTAGTGGTGTATATAATTATCGACAGGCGAAAAATAGTTAGTAGCTTGGCAGCTTAGCAGCTTAGCAGCTTAGCAGCTTAGCATTTAGCGTATAGTGGGAGGAAGGTGGAAGGCAGAGGATAGAGGGAGCGACGTAGTCTCCCAACCAAAGTCAAGGCACAAGACAATAACAACACGCCCTTCCTGCATCGTGCAGAAAGGGCGTGAATTATTTCGTCAATTAGCCGAATTCTTTATTTAAAAGGGTTTTCTTTGATGCCGGAATCGTCCTCCTGAGTTGACTTCAAAGAAGAAGCTTCAGTTGAACCCTGTGACTCGAAAGGTCCAACACCACCCGGAGGAGTATATTCCGTTTGCATTAAAATAGAAATGGACACATCCAAATCAACCTCCTCAATTTTTGGTGACTTATAGCCTTTTCTTAAGTTCATATAAAGCGTTTCAAACAGGGCAAAATTAGCTAATTTATTAATAAACCACAATCTTTTGTCGCTCCTGCAAGTTAACGGCTCTATTAAAACTTTGAATTACATAAGAACCTATAGGTAGTTGTCCCAAATCGACCATCCCTTCTTCGATAAATATCCCTTTAATCAAAAGTCTGCCGCCCATATCAACAACATAGTATTCAGCCCCCAACATCGACGAGGAGACCAGAACCGAGAGCTTACGATCTTTCACCATTGCCCTTAGCCCGTCCGCATTTTTAACTTTTGGAGACTCTCCGGTAAGAACTCGTTCCACCACAAGCGAAAACCTTGAATGATTCGTTTCGGGTGAGGCAACATTAAAAGAATATGCAGACCCAGCCAACAACTCCTTCGTTACTTTAGCCACATCATCACGCAAAAACAACCGCGACTCGGTAGTGTTTGTATTTAACTTGATACTATAGTTTCCAGCAGTTTTTGTAGAATATCCAAGAGGGATAGTTACAGTTTTATCTAAAGGCATACCATTAATAGCCAGTCTTGTATTCCCCACCAAAGAGAACAGCTCCAGTACATTAGCGCTTCTTCCCAAATACTTTTCACTATCGTATTTGTCCACCCCATTTGATGCAGATGATATAAAAGCAAAGGCTGTTTCATCTTCGACTAAACCACTCACAGCAGCCAGCTTAAGCTGATCAACATTCGACACCTGACCTGATTTTAAATATGTTGTTGTATTTGCAGATAAAAATGCAGGAGAGAACGAAATATTTGTTGATTCTACACCAGTTTTCACTTTAACAAAGAATGCATGATTGGAGGGAATAAAATTAGAATTTAAATTTATAAAAACTTCTGACTCAAAATTCATCGTACCGTAAATACCGCTTTCATTTTGCCATAACCAGAAAGTTGGTTCAATATCATCATTAATCATTTTAGAAAAATCCAACATAGCTGTATATGGATTTCCAATAAGATTCCAACCAAAACCTTTTGTGGAACGATAAATCGGAAGTGAAAAGCTGCTAAAATTGAGGTCTCCCCTAAATTGAAGATTATTATTACTACGCGTAATGTATCCTACACCGGGAGTTAAAGGAATATTCATATTACTTTCCCAGGCACCGGTAAAATTATTAAAGAAATAGACTACCTGAGTTGAACCAATAGAAAGTTGAGTTGCATCCAAGACTGGCGAAGAAATATGATAAGTTACGTTTGGATTAGAAATCACCTGATCCACCCTGATACTATCAGCTGTAGCATTTAGAACACCTCCGGTATTAATATAAGAGGCATTAACATCAGATGAAGACTGAAGGTGGAACAAGCCGCTAACATTTATTGTGCCGCCACTGTGACTTAGTACCGCACCGGGAGCAATGGTCAGGTTGTGTACATTAATTGTTTCTGAATTAATTAAAGGATAGTTGCTTAAACCTCCCGGGATTAGCACACTCTTACCAACAACAGGAAGAGTTCCTCCCCAGTTGGCGGCATCAGTCCAGCTTGAGCTAGAACTACCTGTCCATTGAGCAATACCATCTGTTTCAAAGGAAATTGTTGATGCAGCGGACGGATTGTCACTTAAATCATAGACGGTGTTTATAGTAAGAGTATAGGCTGTATTATCCATAAGCACTGTCGTGGGCCTAAGGGTAGCTACAGTTCTTTCGCCCTCAGCTGAAACAGAAACAGTGAATTGAATAGGGATTTCAGGATTGCTGTTCTGTACCAAAGAAAAATATGCATCGTTTAGAGCTTCACCGTTAGTACCAACTACAAGCTCACTAAAAGTTATTTCGATGGCATCCGGCGCAGGGAAAACCATTAAATTATTGGCAGGATAAGTTTTTTCTACCGTAGGAATAATACGATCTATTTCGATAGTTTTTATTTCACCGTACTTTGGATAAGTGCCTCCACTTCGGTAAACAAGGTGCAAAAAGTACGACTGACCCAATAAAGTTTGATCATTGAAGTCAACATCTATAGAAGAAAAAGTTTCAATACTATTAACCACCTGATTAAACGCGATACGAGCAGCCGAGCCGACGGAATTCTGTCCTTGGGCTATTTGTTCAGCAGTGGGCTGTGTGCTGCTTTGCGTTAGCACCCCATAAAAAGCTCCTGTAACATCTGCCCAAACGTCTAGTTGAAAATCATCAACTGTTTGATTACTGATAGACGGATAGCTATCAACCCATGCCGGAGGAGCTGTCTCGGTAGTGAAAGTCCAGCCATCACTGAATCCCATTCCGGGGAAAGGAACATCTCCGACGAAAGCTCTTACAAAGTCATTAGTGATTTCAATATAATACTGGGTTCCGTATTCAAGCAAAGGAGAAGTAAATACTATTGAAAGCTTATCGCTTGAAATGGTGGCTCCTACCTGACCAGGAGATACAGTAACGGCAGCTTGACCTCCTGTTACTTTACGGATAAAAAACATGCCTCCTGTACCCCAGACAATTGGCTTATCAAATTGAACTGAAATAGAAGGAGCGCGAGACACTTCAACAGCACCGACAGCGGGGATATAACCATTCGCTACTACATAAGGAGGATCAGCAGTAATTGGTTCAGCTTCAGTGGTGAAAGACCATTGGCCAGCCGAAAGGCCTGTGAACAAAGCCCCAGTCGCAACGGATTTAATGGCGTTTGCCGGAATGGTAATACTGTATTCCTTAGCGTATTGCCGGGGATAATTAAAAGACAGAGAAATCTTATTATTTAAAATATTATTAACTCCAACAGATTGAACTTCTTTTGATACACCATTTTCAAACAACTCAACATAAAAATTTGCACCTGCTAGCTCAACATTCTCGCTAAAAGTAAGAACAAAATTCGGTGTTGATATAGGAACATTCAATGCATTATCCACCGGCGATAAGGTGGCAGTTAAAGGTTGGGGGGCTGCTTCAGTGGTGAAAGACCATGATGATAATACAGACCAATCTCCAGGATTTAAAGTATTCCATTGAGTGCCACCAACGCTAATTACAGATCCATCTATACTCACATATATAGTCTTATCATAAGGAAGAGTATGCCCTGATAAATCAATAGATAAAGTTTTATTCTCACTATCCACTGAAAGAATAGGGTTTATTGTTGTGGTAACAGGAGGACGAGGATTAGTCATCGAAGAAATACTTAAATAGAAACCATCAACATCTTCCTCATAAACATAAATATTTCCACTCCCAATAGTAATAGCACCATCAAACTCAATCGAAAGTACCGGACTAACACTGACGCCTGTTGCACCAATTGAGGGACTGTAAGTTACGGTCTGTCCCCATGCGGTTGAAATTGCAAAAAGACTAAGGCCTGCAATAAGCCATGTTTTGAGTATATGTGTTTTCATATTTACCACTGATTAAATTAATCTTTACTATCCCACATCTCTATTCAAGCACACATAGTAATAATCATTAAAACAACTGCATTCTTATCGGAGTCAAATGATTGATAATAAAAGCTCTGCAAAGATATGCATAATTAACAATTTATACGGTGAAGCGCCGGTTTTTGTTATCTAAAAGCAAGTAAAAATTGACCAATGCACATATTTAAGATATGAATTGAGGAAATGATGAATTGAGGAAATGATGAATTGAGGAAATGATGAATTGAGGAAATGATGAATTGAGGAAATGATGAATT
>ENA-UOOK01004590-UOOK01004590.1-fermentation-metagenome-genome-assembly--contig:-NODE-4590-length-14648-cov-3.231207_pt1 | contig 14648 bp, 16 predicted proteins | sample MGYA00245777_ERZ724023 | MGnify/ENA primary metagenome ERZ724023 (study PRJEB28704, sample SAMN03018312) | fermentation metagenome | biome: anthropogenic terrestrial biome; feature: soil; material...
AAGCGGCGCTCAGGTAGTGGGGACAACCCCAGACGGGAAGCTAACAAACACCTACAACAAGTTCGGGATATTTTTACTCTGCGATAGATGGGTATGAGAATGTTTTTACAATGGAAAAGCTACAAAACCTTACCATACAGGAATATAACGAGCTTGCGAAGGAGACGCCCGACCAAAGACTGATTGAAAATTCGGTCGGAAAGCTTGTTGTTGACGCAAGATGGTTTCTGGTATGCAAGGTTGATAAAAGGACAGCAAGCGCTTACGCCGTGGGTTCGACTTACGATTTTGTTTTTCCCTACTTCTCGGGCAGAAATCTTGGCATGAAACTGCAAAGAACGATAAGCCAGACAAATTTAAACGAGGTTGTGTTGATTTTTAACACCAATTTCATGCCGGACGGCTTTAATTATACACGAACGCAGAAAGTGGAGCTTGTTGCAAAAACCTATCAGGGATTGAAAGTGCCCGTACCCGCGATGAGAAGTGTTGACGGTCAGACAGGGGTTTTTGCGCTTGACGGTAACAAGATTATTTTTAAAAAAGCAGTTGTTTTATATGAGCAGAACGACTACTATATCTGTGCACTTCCCGTAGACCCGCAGTATCCGTCAAGAAAAGATAAAGCATATGTTTCGGATAACAGCGTTTCTCTATATGATCAGGTTATCACCTCGGGCAGAAACATTTATGCCGGAAAAATATTAACATAAACGGAAAGCGGCAAATATGATATATGATAAGGCCTTGATAAAATCGAATATCGAACGCATCACAAAGGAGCTTGCAAGCAGGGCTACTTTGCTTGCCGCAACAAAGACAGTTCCTCCGGATATAATAAATCATGCCGCAGACTGCGGAATACGGGTAGTCGGGGAAAACAGAGTAAACGAGTTGATGGAAAAGTACGGGCAAATAGACAGAGAGCGGCTCGAGCTGCATTTTATCGGGCATCTGCAGACAAACAAGGTAAAATATATAATAGATAAGGTTAGCCTTATTCATTCGGTTGACAGTCTGAGGCTTGCACAGGAGATTGACCGCCAGGCGTATAAAGCCGGAAAGCGGATGGATGTGCTTATCGAGGTCAACATCGCGAATGAACCTACAAAGTCGGGCATTTTATTCGAAGAAATCGATGAATTTGTAGGAAAAATACGCAGTTTTGATAATTTGAGACTGCGGGGATTGATGTCAATTCCTCCAAAAAGCGAAAATTCTTACGGAAACAGTGTTTATTTTAAGAAAATAAGCAAAAAATTCATTGACATATCTCATAAAATAGTAGATAATGATACTATAGGTTTATTATCGATAGGTATGAGCGGCGATTATATGTCCGCGGTGGAAAACGGATCAAATCTTGTGCGTATCGGTTCGGCTATATTCGGCGAGAGGGATAGACAATGACCGTATCGTTGATTTAAACGGGTTCTTAAAAAAGAAACAAAGAGTATTTTTTATAAAATAACTGGAGGTTTACTATGGGACTGTTCAATCGTTTTTCTGATTTATTCAAGAACGAGGAAGAATACGAGGAAGGCTATGAGAGCGGCTATGAGGAGGAGATACCCGAGGATCAGTCTGCACCGCAGATGGCGGCGCGTCAGGCTGCGCCCATGAGAGCTACCGGGGGTATAGGTTCGTCGTCCGCACTTGAGATGAAAGTAATTAAGCCCGAAAGATTTGAATCGGTTACATTGATAGGCGATCATCTTTTGGCACGCCGAACTGTTGTACTTAACCTTGAGGATACAAACAAGGAAACCGTCAGAAGAATCATTGATTTCTGCTCCGGTGTTGCTTTTGCCATAGAGGGACAGATTAAACGCGTCGCAAACTCGACTTATATAATCACACCTAAAAACGTCGATGTTTCGGGCGACCAGCCCGAGCAGCAGGAAGTCAGGTCGCAAAGAGAGCTTTTTTAACTGACTTACAGAACATTAAAAAGGTGAATTCATTTTGGCAGAACTTATAGCAGTATTAACATCAACTGTGGCGGTGTTTGTCACCGCCTTGAGTTATTTGATTTTGGCAAGGGTGCTTGTTCAGGTGTTTTCCGATGAGGAATCCAAGACCTATCAGTTTTGTTATGCCCTTACCGAGCCGGTTGTTGCTCCGGTTCGCAGTGTTTTATCCCGTATAGACGCTTTATCCGAAAGTCCTCTGGATTTTTCCTATTTAGCCACCTTTATTCTGCTGTCAATCGTAAGATTGATGCTTCCGACAATAACTCATTACCTTTGATATAAATTACGAGCTTTATAAACCCCTCGTAATAGAAAAATTTCGACTTGAAAACCGGGCGGAAAGGACGGAAAGAAAAGATGCTTGCACCTCATGAATTGAAAAACAAGGCTTTTTCAAAAAGTCTGAAAGGATATAACGCAGCAGAAGTTGACGATTATATCGAGTTTCTTATCGGCAAATACACAGAGGCATACAGAGAAAACAACGAGCTCGAAAGAAAACTGAGAGTTGTTGTAAACAACCTTGACGAGATAAAGGATGAGGAGGAATCCATCCGCAGCACCCTTATCTCTGCACAGAAGATGAGCGAGAAGATAATCCGGGACGCAAACGAGCGTGCCGAAATCATCACGGGTGCGATAAAAGATAGATGCGATGCCGTAATAGCCGAGTTCAAGGATGAGCTTCAGAAGGAGAAGGAGGAAATGTGGATGATAAGAACCCGCATCCTCGACTTCAAGAAAGGCGTTTTTGAGCTTTATCGCAAGCAAATTGAGGAGCTTCAGGCTTTATCCGTAAACGAAATAGAGGATATCGTTCTTCCCGACGAGAACGTTATAATATCGAAAATCTTTACTGATGTTAAGGGCACGATAGAGGACGATCTAAAAAAGAGCGCATCGGAAGATCAGATAGCGGAGGATCCCGCGGCGGTCACAAATACAGAGCCGGAGCCGGAGGGTAAACCTGTTCCCGAGGATAAACCGGAAGCTGCCGAAGCGGATATTATGGATGCGTTCATAAAAGAGGATGCGGCAATAGAGAACGACCTTACTGAAGATGGTGAAGACGAATTTATCCGCGCCATGCAGGAAGATGACGAGCAGTAGCAATAATACACTGTTCTGACTTTTTTATACGTAAAAAAGTTAACTACAAATGTTCCATAGGAACCGAAAGGTAAGGACCGGAAAGAAAGAGCGGTTCTTGGTTTTAAGTATGCAAGCAGATTATAAAGATACATTAAATCTGCCCTCTACGGATTTTCCGATGAGGGCAAATCTTCCCTTAAAGGAGCCGGAAATAAAGGCTAAATGGGACAAAGAGGATCTATATCACGGTATATTGAGGGCAAATGAGGGTAAGCCCTTGTTCGTTATGCACGACGGGCCACCGTATGCAAACGGGGATATGCACATAGGCCACGCACTCAATAAGCTGTTAAAGGATTTTATCATAAAAAGCCGCAATATGGGCGGATACAAAGCGCCGTATATTCACGGCTGGGATACACACGGGCTTCCGATAGAAAATCAGATGATAAAAAAACACGGACAGGTCGGCACTGATGTAAGTGTCACCGAATTCCGCGCAAGATGCGAACGGTTTGCCCGTGAGAACGTCGCACGTCAGATGGAGCAGCAGCAGCGGATTGGCGTTATCGGCGATTGGGAAAACTCATACCTTACGTTATTGCCCCGCTTTGAATCCAAACAGATACGTATTTTCGGAGAAATGGCTCGCAAAGGCTATATTTATAAAGGCTTAAAGCCTGTTTATTGGTGCCCTCACGACGAGACGGCTCTTGCCGAAGCGGAGATTGAGTATGCCGAGGACGAGTGCGACAGCATATATGTAAAGTTTAGGGTTACCGATGACAAGGGTCTGTTCACTCCCTTCACCGGCAAGCTCGACAATGTGTTTTTTGTAATATGGACCACAACTACATGGACATTGCCCGGTAACGTGGCTATTTGCCTTAATGCTGATTTTTCCTATACTCTTTACAAAACGAACGGCGAATATATTCTTATAGCGACAGAGCTTGCGGAAAGTGTAAAAAAAGCTGCAGGAATAAATGAGCTTTACGCGGTTGCGGAATTCAAGGGTTCGCAGCTTGAGAGAATTAAAACGGCACATCCTTTCCTTGACAGGGAGAGCCTTGTTATAAATGGCGCACACGTAACGCTTGAAAGCGGAACAGGTTGCGTGCATACAGCACCCGGTCACGGCGTCGACGACTTTATCGTTTGCAAAAATTATCCCGAACTCCCCGTAGTCGTCCCCGTCGATGAAAAGGGCAGGATGACTTCGCTTGCGGGACAGTTTGAGGGGCAGACGACTTCAGAGGCGAACAAATCCATATTAGAGACGCTTAAAGAGAGCGGCAACCTTCTCACAATGGAGCAGATCATCCATCAGTATCCTCATTGCTGGCGGTGCAAATCTCCCATACTCTTCCGCGCAACAGAGCAGTGGTTCTGTTCGATAGATGGATTTAAGGATAAAGCGCTTGAGGCAATAAAGAGCGTGAACTGGATACCCGCATGGGGCGAGGTTCGCATTGAAAATATGGTAAGGGATCGTTCCGATTGGTGTATTTCACGTCAGCGCAAATGGGGCGTTCCGATTCCGATTTTTTATTGTGAGGACTGTAAAGAACCTATTTTGAGCGAGAAAACTATAGACCGGATAGCGGAGCTTTTTGACAAAGAGGGATCCGGTGCCTGGTGTAAATATACGCCGGAGGAGATACTCGGCGACGCGGCTGAATGTCCCAAGTGCGGAAGCAGAAAGCTTCGCGCGGAGCAGGATATCATGGATGTATGGTTCGATTCCGGCTCTTCATATGCCTTTGTGCTTGATGAATATCCGGATCACAGGTTCCCTGCGGATGTTTACCTTGAGGGCAACGACCAGTACAGGGGATGGTTCCAGTCCTCGTTGCTTACAAGCGTTGCGACAAGAGGAGTTGCTCCTTACAAAACGGTAATCACTCACGGAATGGTGGTTGACGGAGAGGGCAAAAAACAGTCAAAATCTCTCGGAAACGTCATCGATCCGCAGGAGGTTATAAAAGAATATGGTGCAGATGTGCTGAGACTTTGGGTTTCCTCGGTTGAGTATACATCTGATGTACGCATGTCGCATGAGATTTTAAAACAGCTCTCTGAGATATACCGTAAAATCCGCAACACTCTGCGAATTTTGCTCGCAAATCTCGGCTCTCCCGACACGGATTTCAATCCAAACAGGAATATGTTGCCGCTTGATGAGCTTATCGATATCGACAAGTGGGCGGTTTCCAAGCTCAACCGTCTTGTTCGTAGGGTAAGGAGTGCGTACGATTCATATCAGTTCCACTTGATTTACCACGATATTCATAATTACTGCTCTATAGAGCTTTCAAAATTATATATAGACATAACAAAAGACAGACTCTACTGCGAGCGTAAAGACTCAAAGGAGCGCCGGAGTGCTCAGACAGCGATGTATCTCATTGCGATTTCTCTGCTGAGGCTTCTTGCGCCTATACTGTCCTTTACCGCCGAGGAGGGTTGGTCGTATATAAGCCATATGGACAGCGATAACGCAAGCAGTGTGTTTTACAACGAGATGCCTGTTTTTGATGAAAAACTATGCTTTGATGAGGCGGAGGAAAAATATAACGCACTTTTTGAGCACCGGGATGATGTTATGAAAGCGCTTGAGATTGCAAGAGCTAACAAAGCGATCGGCAAGTCACTTGAGGCTAAAATAAAAATATACGGAGATAAGGATAACGAAACGATGAAGCTGCTGGAGAATAACAAGGAGCTTCTTGAAACAATATTCATTGTAAGCAAAGTCGAGCTAAGTTATGAAAAGCCTGCAGCCGATGCCTTTACTGAAACCGAAAGCGGAATTGCTGTTTCGGTTGGTAATGCAGATGGCGAAAAGTGTGTTAGATGCTGGACATATTTCGATAATGTTTTCCATGACGAGCAGGGGCAGCCGATTTGTTCGAGATGCAAAAGCGTAACATGTTAACGCTAATCATCGTTTTTGCTGTTGTCACACTCGACCAGATAACAAAGTATCTTGTCACACAGTTTATTCCGCTCCATACAGAAGTAGGTTTTATCCCGTGGTTTATAAATCTGACGCATGTTGAAAACGAGGGAGCATCCTTCGGAATGTTTTCCGATAGCCGCTGGGTGTTTATGCTTCTTTCTGCAGTTGCAATAATAGGGATTATAATATTTTTACTTCTCAACAAAAAGAGGCATACCCTTTTGACGATCGGCCTTGCCTTTATTCTCGGTGGCGGTATTGGCAATATGATAGACCGCATTTTCAGGTATACCGTTGTCGATTTCTTTGAGTTTACATTTGTGGAGTTCGCTATTTTCAACGTCGCAGATATGTTTATTACCTTCGGTGCGATTATATTGGGCGTTTATCTTATTTTTTACGATAGAACATTCAACGCTTCCAAAAAAGCCGGAGCGGCGAAAACTGTAGAGAGAGATAGTGATGACGATGATATTACACACACTCCCGAGCGATAAGGCAAAAAGAATCGATTCATATCTTTCGGAAAAGCTTTCGATCAGCCGTTCCTTGGCGCAGGAGCTTATAGCTACTCTGCGTGTAAAGGTCAACGGCTGTAATATTGCAAAAAACTATCTTATTAAGGGTGGAGAGGTCATTGAAGCGGAATTGCCGGAACTCCGTGCGATAGAAGCTTTACCGCAGGATATTCCTGTTGAGATAATTTATGAGGACGATTCTCTTTTAGTAGTCAACAAGCCACAGGGAATGGTAGTGCATCCCGCCGCCGGAAACCCCGACGGGACGTTAGTAAATGCGCTTCTTTTCCACTGCGCCGGAAGATTATCCACGATAAACGGTAAAATCCGACCTGGAATCGTGCATCGCATTGATAAAAACACCGCCGGTCTTTTAATCGTTGCAAAAACAGATGATGCGCACATATCACTTGCCAAGCAGATTTCGACACATTCCTTTGAAAGAAAATATGAAGCGGTTGTTTTGGGCAATATAACTGATGACAGCGGAACCATAGAAAGACCGATAGGCAGACATAAAACCGATCGCAAAAAAATGGCGGTCACAGAAAAAAACTCTAAAGAGGCGATTACTTTTTACAGAGTTTTTCAGAGATTCAACGGATATACACATTTGGAGCTTACCCTGAAAACCGGTAGAACGCACCAGATACGCGTGCATATGGCGTCGATCGGACATCCCGTTGTGGGGGACAATGTTTACGGCGACACAAAAAACACATTTAAACTGCAGGGTCAGTGTCTTTTTGCATGCCGTATAGGTTTTGATCACCCTAAAACCGGTGAAAGGATGGTTTTTGAGGCGGAAAGACCGGATTTTTTTGAAGCCGTGCTTGAAAAATTAAAGAGAGCATATTAAAACGTTCATCCGATCGGCGACTGGATGAACGCTGTCAATAAAAACAGCATCGCCGAAGAAAAGGAATTTTTATATGGAAAGAGAAAAGCTACTTTGCCTTGATGAAGCAGCTGCCGGGATTCGTTGCTTATCCCTGGATGCTGTCTATAACGCCGAGTCGGGTCATCCCGGGGGCTCACTATCAATTGCTGAAATACTTGCTTATCTCTATTTTGAAAAAATGAACATCGACCCCAAGAATCCACAAAAGCCGGACAGAGACAGAATGGTTCTGTCAAAAGGGCATGCCTGCCCCGCTTTGTATTCGGTACTTGCGATGAGAGGTTTTTTTCCGGAGACGGAGATACCTACTTTCCGCCACCTCGGCAGCAGGCTTCAGGGACATCCCGTAATGTATAAGATTCCCGGAGTGGATATGTCCACCGGCTCTTTGGGACAGGGAATTTCCGCTGCCTGCGGAATGGCGATAAAGGCAAAGCGTTGCAAAGAGGATTACAAGGTCTTTGCTATTATCGGTGACGGTGAATCTCAGGAGGGACAGGTCTGGGAGGCAGCTATGTTTGCTGCACATTACAAGCTCGACAACCTTATAGTTTTTCTTGATTATAACCATCTTCAGATAGACGGCGATGTCAGGAGTGTTATGAACCCGACACCGCTTGACGAAAAATTTGCCGCTTTTAGCTGGTATGTGCAGGTGATAGACGGTCACAGCATAAAAGAGATAGACTATGCTGTCAATAATGCCTATAAATCAGACAAACCGAGTGTAATTATATGTAATACCGTTAAGGGTAAAGGTGTTTCATTTATGGAAAACAACCACACCTGGCACGGAAAAGCTCCAAAAAAGGACGATTACGAAAAAGCAGCCGCAGAGTTAAAAGCGGCATACGAAAAAGCAAGGGAGGCACGCATAAATGGGTAATATGATTTTAGCGGATAAAAACTCCAAACGCGTAGCAACCCGTGCAGCATACGGAAACGCACTTGCCAACCTCGGTGAAAAATACAGCTTTTTTGTTTTGGATGCTGACCTGTCAGGCTCTACACAGACGGCGATTTTCGGAGAGAAATACCCTGAAAGGTTTATTAATTGCGGTATTGCCGAGCAAAATATGATCTCTATTGCGGCGGGAATCGCTGCAGCGGGCACTCCCGCATTCGCTTCCTCTTTCGCAATGTTCGCTTGCGGCAGAGCATTTGAACAGATACGCAATTCCGTTGCTTATCCGGAATTAAACGTAAAAATATGCGCTTCTCACGCCGGTGTTACCGTGGGCGAGGACGGAGCGACTCATCAATTCTGTGAGGATATTGCACTTATGCGTTCGGTCCCGCAAATGACTGTGATCAACCCTGCCGACGCAACCGAGGCATATGCTGCGGTAGAGGCGATTCTCAATCACGACGGTCCGGTTTATATGAGACTGGGAAGGTTTGCGGTTCCTGTAATCTTTGACAAGGAAAACTACAGCTTTGAGCTTGGTAAGGGTATCGTGCTCGCAGACGGCAGCGACGTCGCCATTTTTGCAACAGGAATTATGAACGCAGCTGCTCTTGAGGCAAGAGATTTGCTTACCGCGGAGGGTATAGATGCGGCTGTTATAAATATTCATACGATAAAACCGATTGATAAGGAAATAATAGTAAAATACGCCGAAAAGACGGGCAGGATTGTAACTGCTGAGGAACATACTGTCATCGGTGGTTTGGGAAGTGCAGTTGCTGAGGTTACAAGCGAGCTATGTCCGACAAGAATGGCAAGGGTTGGAATCGAGGACTGCTTCGGAACCAGCGGAAAAGCCGCCGAGCTTCTCGATTACTTTAATCTTAACGCAGCGGGAATAGCTGCCAAGGTAAAGGCGTTATTCAGGTAAAAGAAAGGCGTGTTATATGGCAAAAATTAAGGATATAATAGAATATTTTGACAGAATACTGCCTGAATCACTCTCAGAGCCGTGGGATAACGATGGCGTAATGGTAAACACTAACGATGAAGCGAGCATAAAACGCGTTATAGTGGCTTTGGACGCTACAAGCGCTGTTATAAAAAAAGCAATAGAAATTTCGGCAGAATTAATAGTAACACATCACCCGCTTATCTTTAGTCCGCTTACCCGATTGGTTGGTTCGGACGCTTACGGAAAGCGTTTGATGGAATGCGTAAAAAGCGACATATCCGTTTTGTCCTATCATACCCGTCTTGATGAGGTCGAGGGCGGTGTTTGTGATTGCCTATCGCAAAAAATCGGACTTTTCGACACACAAAAAATGGAGCCCTGCGGAAGAATAGGCTTTGTTAACGAAGAAATGAGCTATGATGATTTTCGCAGGCATGTAAAGAACGCTTTGGGTATAAACAGTACAAGCGGTGTTTACTGCGGGAAACCGGTAAATAAGGTTGCGGTTGTAAGCGGAAGCGGCAAAGAGTATATAACAGATGCGAAAAAAGCAGGGGCAGACACCTTTCTTACCGGGGAAATGAACCATTCGAGCCTTATCGAAGCAAGGGAAATCGGTCTGAACGTGGTCTGTGGAACTCATTATGCGACCGAGAACGTGGTGCTCCAAAGGTTAAAAGTATTACTTTTAGAGGAATTCCCCGATTTGGAAATAGAAATAATGCCCTTTGAGGCAGAGCGAGAATATGGCATTTGACGGTTTTTTCTGTATTGCAGTAGCGGCAGAATTGAATAATTGGGCAGGCGCAAGAGTGGACAAGCTGTTTTTCAGCTCGCCCTCGTCCTTGTGCCTTTCTTTATACAGAACGTCCGATTGCAAAGACGGCAGAGTATCCTCCCGTTCTAATTTGATCATTTCCGCAACTGCTTCCAACCCTGTAATCGCTCTGAGTAAAGACGAACCAATGCGCCCGGAGCAACCGACGGCTCAATGTATGCTGTTCAGAAAGCATCTTCTGAATGCTCACATCGCTTCGGTATCATGCTTAAAGGAAGAGCGGATAATCCGATTTGAATTTAGCGGTACAGATGATATGGGCTATATGAAAAAGCGGTTTATTTACGCTGAAATGATGGGGAAATACTCGAATATTCTGTTATGCGGCGAGGATGACAGAATACTCGGCGCATCCTCGTTGTCCGATATAACAGCTTCGGCGCGTCAGATTATGACTGGAATGCCCTATCAGACGCCTCCGAAGCAGAACAAAGTCTCTGTTTCGTATGCTGTAAGCTCAAAAGAAGCGTTTTATTCTCTCCTTGAACGGGACGGTCAAAAGCGCGCGGACGACTTTTTGGTTTCGAACTTTTTCGCTTTTTCTCCACTTGTGGCGCGTGAAGTGGTTTACAGGGCCTGTGGCAGAACTGACGCTTGTGTTTTTGAGCTTGGTAAGGAAAGCTTTTATGATCAGATAAGAAAGCTTGACGACATTGTGGAGAAAAAGGATTTCACACCCATAATCGTACGCAATAAGGACGGCGAGGGGATAGAATATTCCTTTATTGAGATAGAGCAGTACGCACCTCTTGCGGTAAGCGAAAAAAAAGAGAGCTTCTCTGAGCTTCTTATAGAATATTATGGAAGCAAAACCGAAAGAGCGGGTATAAAGCAATATGCCTCAGATATCCTCAAAGTGGTGAATAACTCCTTGACAAGATTGCACAAGAAGATAAATTTACAGAGGGAGGAGCTTGAGGAATGTGGGAAACGGGACATTTTCAAAAAAGAGGGAGACCTTATAACCGCTAACTTGTACCGTTTAAAACAGGGAGATACAAGGATTCGTTTATATGATTACGAGAAGGAAATTGAGGTAGAGCTGAACCTTGATTTAAGGATTACTCCTGCTAAAAATGCTCAAAATCGATATAAAAAATACACAAAGCTAAAGAATGCGGAGGCAATTCTGAGAGACCAGATTACCAAAGCAGAGACCGAGATCAAGTATCTTGAGAGTGTGCTCGATTTTATTACTCGCTCGACTAACGTCAATGAACTCAGCGAGATCAGAAAAGAGCTTGTCGTCACCGGTTATATTGCCGACAGAGCAAAAGGAAAAAAGCAGAGAACCCCCGTGTTAAAGCCCTTGGCTTTTACCACCTCGGGAGGTTTCGCCGTAAGGGTGGGAAAAAACAACAGGGATAACGACAGCATTACATCATCTGCGGATAAACTGGATATATGGTTCCATATAAAAGGCTTTCATGGTTCACACACGGTTTTATATACAGAGGGAAGAGAACCGTCCGCTACGGATTATACAGAAGCGGCGATGATAGCGGCATATCATTCCGAGAAGCGAGGCAGTGAAAATATCGGAGTAGATTACACACAGATACGCTATTTAAAAAAACCGAACGGCTCGCCGCCGGGTTTCGTAACATATGAAAAATACTGGACAGCGTTTGTTGACGCTGTTATGCCTAAGGTTAGCGAAGATAAAGAAAAGGAGTAAAGTATGGCAAAAACAAACTGGAAAGGCGGAGCTCTTTTGTCTCCCGTGCCGGCGGTTCTGGTAACAAGCGCAGATGGAGAAAAACGTAATGTCTGGACCGTCGCATGGACGGGAATACTGAATACCAACCCGGCAAAGCTCTATATTTCGGTTCGCCCGTCGCGGTATACACATGAACTTATTTCAAAAACCGGAGAATTTTGCATTAACCTTCCGAGTTCTAATCTTGTGCGTATTGTGGATTTCTGTGGAGTAAAAAGCGGCAGAGAAGTCGATAAATTTGCCGTACTTGATATTAATCCCGAAAAAGCATCCGTAATATCCTGCCCTGTAATTGCGGAATGTCCGGTTGCTATTGAGTGTAAGGTTGTCGAGGTGATCCAGCTCGGCTCGCACGATATGTTTATTGCCGATATTGTTGCTGTTGATGTCGAGGAGCATCTTATCGATGAAAACGGGAGGTTGAGGCTTGAAAAAGCGGGTTTGTTCGCCTATTCTCATGGCTCATACTATATTCTCGGCAAGAAAATAGGTTCGTTCGGATTCTCTGTGAAAAAGAAAAATAAACATGCAAACACAACACGGAAACAAAACCGGTCGGAGGCGGATTAGTGTTATCGATAAGCGTAATACATGTGGGAGATTGTAAAGAGGATTGTCTGATTCAATCAGAGAGGGAGTATTGTAAACGGCTAAAGGCTTTTTGCGATTATAATTTAATCGCTATAAAGGATGAAAGATTGCCTGAAAACGAGGATAATGCCGCTCTGATAGAAAAAGCGCTGAAAACCGAAGCGGTTCGCATAAGGCAGAAGATTCCAAAGCGTTGTTATAAAATTGCCCTCTGCGTCGAGGGCAGAGGGTTGTCGAGCGAAGGTTTTGCAGATCTACTCAACAAAACGCAGCAGGAGCATTGTGATGTTGTTTTTATAATAGGAAGCAGTCACGGTATCGACGGGCGGCTTAAAACAGAATGCGATTATTTGCTGTCGTTGTCCGAAATGACCTTTCCTCACCAGATGATTCGACCAATCCTGGCGGAACAGATTTATAGAGCTTTTACAATAATAACCGGCAGAAAATATCATAAATAGTTTATCGGTTAATAATTACGGGCGTTTTCACAATCTGCGGATTTAATGCGCCGCAGTGCATTGTGATATACCAATCCCCGTCTTCTTTTTTGGGAAAATGCCAAACCTGCGTATGCGGAGCGTCTATGTGACGCAGGGTAACGGTTATTTCGTTTTGCGAACTGTCGTTGTACGAGGCATAAACATTAATCTCACGCGGTTTTTCTTCAATAAATTTTGTCCAGATGCCCGGTGTAAGGTTTTTTAGTAGCAGTTGGTTTTTCTTGTAAAAACCATTGCCGCACTGGATTTTTTGCGTTTTGTAATCACATTCCAGGCTAACAACAATACCGTCGTCGCACGGATCAAGCACTATCGCAGATATACCTGCGATATTTTTTTTTGGCTTGTACTCTACTCTCTTAAAGTCACTCTTACACTTTTCTGGAAGATAAAGAGTCTGAACAAGAGTCTTCAATTCTTCAATCCTGCCGTCGTCCGGTTTGTCTATTTCATCAAGAAGCCGATATACACAGTCAACCTCCTTCTGCATGTTTATGGATTCACTCAGCACGGTAAAAACAATATCTCGTTCGGGAAAGATCATACAAAGCTGACCATATGCACCATCACCGCGAAAACCTCCCCGCGCGTTTAACCAGAACTGATATCCGTAACCCGCAGTCCAGTCAGCCGTCCCGTTTTTGGGAGTGACCGAATGAATCGAAGACGCGGTTTTTATCCACTCCTCGGGGATAATTTTCTTTCCCTTATAAACGCCGCCGTTGCAGATCATCTTTCCGAATTCGGTTATACTGTCGCCGGAAATAACAAGCCCCGTGCCGCCGAACTTGCTGCCATCGGGGCAGCTCCTCCATTCGGGTTTTTCCAAATCCATTTTCTTCAGGACTTTTTCGTATAAATAATCAAGCAGGTTCATCCCGCTTCTTTTTGTAACGGCAGCTCCGCAGATGAATGTCGCCGCAGTACTGTAAACAAATGTTGTTCCCGGGCGGTAATCTAAAGGTTGCGATAAAAAATACCTGACGGGGTCTTTTTGGTTCTGGAGATGCTCAAAAACACAAGCAGAATGTCCGCTTGTCATACACAAGCAATCCTTTATACGCATTTCAGAGAGATTTTCACTTATAATATCGGGACATTTATCGGGGAATATATCCACAATCCTTTCGTCGATGTTCAAAATGCCCTCCGATTGTGCCACCCCGACACAAGCGGAGGTAAATGACTTGGATAGCGAATAAACCAGCATTTTTTCGATGAAAGAGTAAGGACTTAAAGCCACTTTTGCTACAACCCTGCCACCCTTCACATATTGAAAGGAATGAAGATTTGTTCCCGAGTCGTAACAGCTATTTATAAAATCACACACTGCTCCCGGGTTTGCTCCCCTTGTCAGATGAATGTTGTTCATGTTTTCCTCCGAAAGTTGTTTTTTCGCCAACATTCTAATATCACCGGTAAAAATAAGCAAGCTTTTTTAGAAAAAAAGATAGAATTTTGTCGTATTAAAATTAATATTACATATATACTATTCTATGTAATATTAATTTTAGGAGGGAATGTAATGAGTAAGAAACAAACAATAATCACTATTGTAATAGTTGCGCTGGCTTTTATTGTTGGATTCTTTGTTGGAGATAGCTCTGCAATTCATAGAGTTAATAAGCAAATTAGCGCCAAGAATTAGATTATTGGGGCACTTTAGAAAATGTTGATATATATATTAA